>Ga0123352_10008518_pt1 | contig 15965 bp, 7 predicted proteins | sample TergutLab28metaG_FD_89700 | JGI IMG/M metagenome (GOLD analysis project Ga0123352, IMG submission 89700) | Labiotermes labralis P1 segment gut microbial communities from Petit-Saut dam, French Guiana - Lab288 P1 | ecosystem: Host-associated > Arthropoda: Insects > Digestive system > Gut ... | reverse complement strand
TTAAAGGTCTAGCAGCAGAAACTACAGTTACATTAAAGGTCTAGCAGCAGAAAGTACAGTTACATTAAAGGTCTAGCAGCAGAAACTACAGTTACATTAAAGGTCTAGCAGCAGAAAGTACAGTTACATTAAAGGTCTAGCAGCAGAAACTACAGTTACATTAAAGGTCTAGCAGGAGAAAGCTCTGCATGAACCAAATGACAAAACCACGACATCCAACCAACAATGACGACAGTCATCCTCGGACCTCCCGCTCCCAAACTTGCCAACTACACAAATAAGCAGCATTATCTCCATTCTCCTTCTGACACGGACAGATAAACTGTTTTTGAATCATCCACACACAGCGCCGTCCGGTTGACAACACAATCAACGGCTTGCTTGGCGTACCTCATCAAGATCATTCTATCTGAAACGCTGTCCGCTTTGAAGTTTAGTGTGCAACGATGCAAAGAGAATCTTAAACCCAGTGGTCACTACATGTACCAACAGCTTTTAACATTCATAAAACTCTGCATTATACCCCATAACACACGTATGTTTTGTGTGGATCTCAGAACAAACAGCGATTATTTCCCAGTAAAGCATTAACTGACTGGTTTGTATACCCGCGAGAGAGAATGTGTTTACTGCGCGGTACGGACTGGGTCTTTAGCTCGGGCTCATTTTAGTCTTCAAAATGTCAAATTGCTCACTTCGACATTTTCTGATAAGCCCTTCTTATCATGAAAGGCTTTTGAAAAGACACCTTGATAAAATAATTCCATACAACACCGACAAATCAATCTCCTAATTTACGTAATATTTTCTTTGTTTTATTCTTATTCTCCTCTGCCTGCCAACATTTTCCATAATGTCCTCTTCCAAATCAGTGCTAATTCCTCACAATATGTATACTGACACCAACGACATTGGCAGTCGTGAAGCCTTCGCGGATAGAAGCCAATGCGTTTCATCGGCTTTCGGTCAAGAAATGAAGATTTCCCGACGCTGCCACCTTCAGGGTAAACTAATTTGGGGGTCACTGGAGGGATTGGTCGCGGGTCTAACCAGCGTGATACGTAACTCCAGTAGCGTACGGGAATAAACCAGGTTATCTGAGGACCTGGGGGAGCTGAACTCATGAAGCCAGCATGTGACTTGGAAAGAGCGAGACTGGGGAATACCTTTACCGGACTCACAGTCCTGCATTTAATGGAATGATGAACGGACGAAGGTTCCGCAACGAAACACCCACGAGGCATCGATAATGGGACTCCTACTGATTTATGGGACCGCGGTAGTACAGTGGTTAAGGTGCTGTGCTACAATCGGAAGTTCGCTGGTTCGATCCCAGCTTGTGTCACTGGAATTTTTCATTGACATAAAATCCTTCCGATCGCATTATACAGAAATGAGTACCACGAGCATTTCCTGGGGGTTAAGGCGGCCGGTGCGTAAGGCTGACGTCATGAAATCTGGGAACCTTAACTTCCTGGAACCCTCTGGGTCACTCCAGGCCTGTAACGAGACTGCTGTACCTTTAGTGATTTCTGGGAAGCAGTTCCAAACAACAGCCACACCTCCAAAGAAATGTACAATTGACCTGTATTCGGGAGGTTCCCGGTTCGAAACTCGGCCGGGATACCTGTTACGCGACTTGTGGTTTGCGTGCTTTTCCCGAGGTCCTTAGTTCCGACTATCAGGTGCTTTAATTTGGCCATGGCCGTATCCTTCCAAATGCCTTACTCTTCACTCACGATTAATTCCACCATTCCGAGATAGTGTAACATCGTAAAATAAAGCATAAATAAGATACATATATATACAGGGTGGCGCAAAACTCACTTGACACTCGCTGTTTAACATGTAGCCGCTACTGCCTTTGCGGCACTGTATATATACCATCGTTACAGTTATTAACAACTTGTACCAGATTTATCCTTCTCACAGCAGCGGGTCTTCTGGGATGTGAAGCCGTGTTGTCGACGTTTCGACAGATTTTTGTGCCTTCGACATCCAACATACCGGTTTTCTTGTGTTACTTATTGCTTATACCTTAAGACTTAATGTAAGCAATGAGACAGAAAATGTCTTGCGTCATTTCAAGCTTCCGCCGCGATGCAGATGAGATTTGTGCTCTTGTGGGATATTACGCAGCGTAGAATGGTAATGTCTTACCGACGTTTCGGTACGACCTATCCGTCCCATCTTCAAGGGTGAAGAAATCCAAGAATCCTTTTTCTTGGGTTTGTTGACCCTTGTAGATGGGACTGATTGTCCCGAAACGTCGGTAAGGAATTACCACTCCACGCTGCGCAATATCTCAGAAGAGTGCACATCTTAAAGCCTTTGTCGTCACTTCTTGGTCACCTTCGAGCTGTCGTCATCAATGGACGTGAATGACGCGGCAAGTGGCGTACCGTTAGCCTTCACGTGTGCTGCAGCACTGCGTCAGTCGCTTCGCCTATCGGCAAACCTGACAGGTCGTTCATCTCTCTGGACCGGAAGCGAAAAGGTCTAGAATAGTGGGAGCCATGTCCTACCTTCGCTCCCTACACCACGAAATGACCCTGTATGGCGTTCCGGGTACAGACCTAATGGGTTCGATGCTAGACTTGGACATTTCATAAACCGAATTCAATTGTTAAATGCTATACGGATATCCAATGTTAATACAGAGTGTTCAGTTTATCGCGTTTCTGAGCACGGCAGTTGTCAAGAAAGATGCAGGCTTTCAGTGCAATGCTCCGGGACACAATAAAAGAAACACCCTACACTTTAGACAGTATTAGAAAGGTCCAAAGGCAGAGTCTTCACGAGGCAGTTGAAAACGCTGGGAAAAATAAAACTGAAAATTTTTCTTACGTGTTTCTAGGCGAATTGCTATCCAGTAGTCCCGTTATCAAACTGGTCACTACAGCCCCTTAAAGGCTCACGGCACGTCAAACATTCACCCTCTCAATTAAGTCCACACGAAAAGAAACTTCAGTAAGCACCATCGACACTGAGGCAGTTGCAGTGTGTAGCCAGGATATGAATTGCCGCAAGTGAGCAACCAGAAAACCAGTGCTTGCTGCTAGAGGGCGCAATGCTGTTGCTTAAGACGCACACAAAAAACAGCAGACTGGTCTGTGTAAAGGAGTCGACGTGTGCTTCATGACGGGTAGAAACAGCAGTTTTAACAATACAGATCAATTCACTGCAGGCTTCTTATACAGACCTCCCACGCTTATCAAAATTTCGAAATAAGGCTGCCTTCCTAATAAAAAAAATAAAAATTATGCCGACGTGCTCAACCTCTTTCCTCTCTTGCCTACTGCCAACAGTTCACTTCCCATTACCTCAACCTTCTTCACTTTCGCAGCACTTTGCCTTGCCTCCGGCCTACCTATATCAGAAGGACGAGCGGGTACTGACTGATAACCTTCACAGCTGTTACTTTTCTGCCTCCTACCCCGTAAGACATGTAAGATCTCTCATCACACTCCTTATTTCTTCGTATTTGAACTCCGGTTAATGCATCAGAGGGTTAATTAGCATACAGGTATTAACGAAATGTCTATTTTCACTTGCAGTGTAAACACGCATAATTAAACAATACAACAGGTAAGTTTAGTCGGGTGACCTTAACACACTACTTCGAGAGGGGAGGCACTAGCTTAGGTAGGGGATAATATTAAAGTGAATTATTGAGATGATAACGTGAAGGGAGGGCTAACTCGGTTCAGGACAGTTTCTAATGGCGTTGGCAGAGATAACTTTACCTTTACAAACTGTACATAGTAACAACCGTGGGTATAGCTCAGGTGATATAGTAACTAGGCTACGTGCTGGAATCACGGCACAGGCAAGATATTTTTCAGTTCTCTAAACGCTCAGACCGCATCTAGGGCCCACCCAACCTCCTATACAATTTGTACCGGGGGATCTTTCCCTAGGAGTAAACAGGCCGGGGCGTAAGGCTGCCCACTCATCCCCATCTAATTCCGAGGCTAAGAATGAGTGGCACTATTCCTCCACTCCCTCTACATGCCTTTATGGAGTGTACAGGCACAACTTCTTGCTCGTCCATAAGGTCTGACAGGCAAGACTATTCCATGAGTCTGTTTCATTGCATTTCAAGTGCGAAAGAGCCGAACGCGTACACACGCCTCTCAATATGTCACCTTGTTTTCGTTACCACGCAGACGACATTCGCCAAAACAAGACGTCGTCTGCTTAACAGTAAGCACAAAATCACACAAAAGCCGTGACTTCTACCCGCGCGAGCTACACGGCTCGCTTCAGGCAGCACATCTGCACGGCCGCAGCACCTTCGACCTACCAGTTTGTCTGCAGACTCGCACAAGAATTCTGCATTGCTACGCCTTCTCTGTAGGGAAGTGGCAAAACAGGGAACCAAAAATTTAACTTGTGCCACTTTTCTGCCAAATGTTCGACACGGCCACAACGTTGCCAGTAACTCAGCAGTACAAACAACCGGTCACAAGATAAGCTTGCTAATCAGGCACCCGCTACCTGAACGCTCTCTAGACGTTGCGAAGTGCGAAATAGCGCACTGCAGCTAGTACACACAAGTGACCTCAACGCTCAGCTGTTGCACATAATGGGTTACGAAACCGTGCTGCACCAACGTTCTGGTGGAACATGCTGCCTCCGTCTTCAGGGCAGAATTTCAGCAAGTGGTAAGTTGTATACACCCGTGTGCACGCAAGGAAATGCGAGTACTGGGGTAGCCAATCAGAACGTAGGATAAAAAACGACGGGGACCAGACGGGCCAATTTGAAACAATATGTGTACGTGAGTCAAAAAGGTAAAGGTAAAGGTAAAGCAATCCCACTATAGGCCTGGAAAGGCCCAGAGGGTTCCAGGAGGTTGAGGCTCCCAGATTTCAAGACAATCTGCACATGAAGGTGGCAAGCTTGTCAGCCCTACGCACCGGCCGCCTTTACCCCCCAGGAAATATTCCTGGTACTCATTTCTGTTAGAAGCTGAGTCAACCCCAGGGCCACAGTGCTGCCTGAAAGATTATGCCAATAAAAAACTCCAGTGACACCATCGGGAATCAAACCCGCGACCTTTCGGCTTGTAGCGCGGTGCCTCAACCAACTGCGCCACCGCGTTCCCCACGTCAGTCAAATGAAAACCTTAAAAAAATCACATCCAGATTTATTGCAGGTAGGTTCGGTACGGCTTTGTCCAAAAACCATAACACTTTCGTAAAACCCAAATTCAACATAGTTCTTCATAAAGTGTGTCCAAAACGATCAGTACGCGGTGTCTTCCGCGCCTGCGCCAAGCCACGCAAAAGACTCCGACAAGAACGCCTGTACGACGGATGTCACTGGAACAGGTCGACAACATACAGTATGTATATCACATCAGCGGGTCTCCAGTGTCATTATTTTATCTGACAAATATCGTTTGTCACGTCCCGCCGCTCTTCCGCCGCGAGTGTGGGCGGTAGGCTGAGCGCGCTGGGCTCGTACGACGAGAAAGCATGAACTGACAAATGACATATGTCACATAAAATGCGGGACCTGCAGCAGATGCAGCCAATCCGACGCACTGACCCACACGTCACGACAGGGGATCGGCAATATTTGAATTTACCGGTCACTGAATGTTCACTGTCCATGCTGGCCTGTACAACATGGCCCTAGTTTCGATCCGTGTCTATACCTGCCTTCACTTCTGGCTGGCCCGATGCATCACGTAGGTGACTTTCTTAATCAATCTCAGGATGTCAAGTGTGGGGAGTTGGTGAGTCAGAACAACAAAATAAGGAAACTGCAGCATACACACATAGTAATGCGAGCACTATGCATCACCAATAGCCATGGCCAACGCACATAATGGCAGCAGGTGAAAGCAAAACTGCTCCTGTCCTTAGTTAAACACTACGTAATCAAGACATGTGGGAGGTCAAGGCAAAGATCCACGCACTCTTAGCTCCAACACGAGATTGGTCAGCATCATGTTCCGGCTGTTTTAATCATGGTAAAAGTCTTCCGTGTCCATTAGAGGTTGAGTTGACAGTAGGAGAGATGAACACAAAGACACACTACCGTCTGACACAGACCAACATCAGATGATGTTTTCACAACGTTTCAGTTCCTGCCATACGAGCTAACACACACACACATCACATTAAACGGGACAAGAAAGACGTCAAGAGAAACTTAACACTGTATTAACCTGTATACTGCACACACTAGCGCTAGAGGCTAAATTCTGCTTATTCTGTACAGCGACTTGTTCCAAAGCGCACACTCATACAACCGATCACACGCAACCACACGTGGCCATTCACGTACCTGATACGCACAATCACACTGGCCCAGTAAAGGTAAAAGAAACTTATCACTGTGCTTCATTAAGCACCGTGCCGTAAGGCATACGAAGTGACGGAGGTTTAGCTCCATGAATTCCTAACCTGCGTGTTACATGCCGTTAACCGGCCACTTTAACCCGGAGCAACAAACCCTGTGCCCTTTTCTTCCCCAAAACTCCCAGACCAGCTGTGGGGCCCACCCAGCCACCTATTCAGAGGGACCGGGTTCTTTCAGGGGGTAAAGCGGCCGGGGCATGAAGCTGACAACTCACCTCCATTCAGTGCAGACGTTAAGAAAGGTTTCACGGCATGTACCGGGACGACCATGACTTTACCCTTTTTATTCTTCGAGCAGGACGCAGGGTGGGCCCAACAGGCGGTTTCGACAGTTTGAGAAACATAAACCTTCTGCCCTTACCGGTTCATATCGCGTGGCGCTGCAACCCTGCGGATCGAAACACGTCAGAGGCCGCCAAATGTGTGGTCACGAATACGACACAGTGGCGCGGGTCCATTGCAGTGGCAGCAGCCTACACGTTTCATTCTACTGCTCTAAAATGTCTCAGAACCCATTCGATAAAATGCATTTAAAACACAAATCTACTGATAAAGAAAAGTGTTTTATGTCAAGAAAATAAATTTCCTATGAATATGAGCAATAAAACATTTTGTACGTCGATTTTCAGAACACACCGGCGACACACAACTGTAAATACATTACTGTTACAATTTACTTCCAATAAAACATTTAAACAAGAAAGGCAATGTACGTATAACGTAGCATTGTTGCGCGTTCGTGCAACCATTGTTGCAGTGGAAAGGCAATAGGTGTTATATATTATGAGTGTGTGTCTGTAGCCGTAGGTATTCTACACAGCATTATAATATCTTGGCCTGCGTAAACATGACACGTCACACTGCCAAACAGAAATAGAACATATTAACCTAATTTCTTTCGCACCAAACAAAATTAAACCTACGTAGCTTACATCATTCTATTTGTAACCGAGGCACTGTGCGGCACTTTGCAAATCCTGATGCTGATAGCAAGACGATTAGCGCACCGACTGTTGGAAACAGAAAGAATACACTGCATGGCGTGCGATAACAATGCGAACAGCATAACACGCATGATTATGATTGTTACCGGAAGAAACGCCAACGAAGACGCTACTAACGACGAGTGTTTCAATCCAGTAACTTAACAGCGCATTTTAAAAGAAAATTGTAACTATCCTAGTTCGCATTACTTTACAAGCCCAGCATTTGTGCATTACTTAAAATGTCAGTTCCTACCTCACACAGATCACTGTCACTACATAAAATTTCGTTTTGAAAAGGCCAACAAACGCACTTCAGTGTACGAATGTAATTTTATTGCACAGTGGTCAGCAACATGTTTCGGCCACTCGGGTGGTTTTCTTCAGGGTGGCGAAAACAAGGATTACAGCTACAGTGTGTCCGAATGAATCCACAATTTAAAAAATCATGTAATTTTTTATTAAATTAACGGTTAAAACAGTATAATAATAATAATAATAATAATAAAAGTAAGTATAAAATATTATGAGATAAAAACTTGCTGTACGCGGAGTACAGCGCTGTGGACGGTGTGCCAGAAGATACATACAGTGAAATGTGATCCACCGTGGTGAGCGACGACATAAAGAGCACAGCGAACCACTCCAAACTCTTCCGAGTGGTTCAATGTGCCGAAACATGTCGATGGTAACGATTTAATACAAAGTACATTTAGATACTCCAGTGCATTTGTTGGTCTTTATGCACCGAACATGCAACAAACATCACTGTCTGTGTTACACGACCCACATGTTAATGCTGTTTAAGGAAACAGCATTTATTCTTAGGATAACAAAAAACCTCAAGAAGAATGTAGAAAAATGCAGAATCTCTAACTGAATATTGAAATAGGTTTATTTGGAACGGGTTAATTTTAACCTTTCATTCTTCGTAACGTTGTCACGGACCGCCTAAAATTGCAACTACCGTTCAATTGCTACACAAAACATAACCACCAAATCCGAAAAAATTTTACACACACACACACACCTTTTTCTTCAAGACAAGACTATTTCGTACACTCAACACAATTTCTAACACCAGCACCCCCACACAGAAACTTTCGGCACCGTGCAACTTTGCCGCAAGCAGGCAGCCAGCCACACAGTGGCAGGCAGTCTGCCCTGTCACACAACACTGTAACACGCACAAGTCTTGACCCGGAGGGGCACACCTGATAACTGATGCCAACCCTCTAGGTGACGACGACAAACTCACATGATTTTAACCACCGCAGTTCAGTTAAGTTTCAGAACAGCGCCCCTGCCGGTCAGCGCAACTCAGCGCCAACGCTACCGGACGGTTCTCTACGCATACTGCATGGTGTGCCGTAGACCTACTCCGCTGTTGGAGGGGAGTGCGTCCTGCAGTCAACCGCAAGCGCGAAGGGGGCCGAGCTAGCTCGACAAGCGCACTACTACAGCGGATGGCTCTGGTGTCATTACGAGCAGTACAATGCTCCCCTACTGTATTTTCCACCTCGCCAGTTCAGAAGTTTTGCGCACGTGTCTTGTACTTCCCCCCCCCCCATGAGCACACCACGCCATAACCACTACAGACACTCATCCGCATGCAAATACATATCTTTTCAGAAAATAACAGTAACATGAGCACCTGTATATTACGTCATCACAGGTCTGACTGTATTAATAACGTCAGCGTCTTATTTGTATTCAGAAGGGACGTCGTTCGAGTCGAGTCCTGACTACGATCTCGCATCTCATTCGACGCTAATGAAACATCTGCAAGCAGAATGAGCGTCATCCTATAACACGTGAAACAGCCTATGAAACGGAAGAGTTAATAACGAAATATCTTTGGATATGCCGTCGTCTAGTCTGGTATAGGAAGCGTAATGAAAGCTAAGAGGATGAAGGGGGCGTGGCGAGTCACACGTGTGGGCAAACAGAAATGCACACGGAGATTTGGCGGCGAAATTATGAAGGAGAATGCCTGGACTGGACAACCCTGGCGTACACGAGAGATGAAACTGAAATCATCATACAGCGTTGCATATTACCAACTATTTTTAATTGTTAAAGGGTATTGTTGTCGGTGTCGATTGTTGTCACTAATGAGGGCGTTGAAGAGGTAGCACGAAAGGGCGAAGACTTGGATTAAACTGGCTCAGCAGAGGGACAAGTGGTGGGTTATTGAGAATGCGGTAATGAAACTTCGGGTTCCACCAAAGGCAGCGAATTTCTTGACTGGTTGAGGAACTGTCAGCTTCTCAACAAGGACTCCGCCCCATAAAGATGCCAGTGTGCTACAGAATACTGACGTCAGTGACAAACCTGCTGCCTATCCTTTAAGATGAAGGCTGCAGGTTCCTCTGAAACGTCGGTATTTATACACCAGACTACACGACGGAATGCCCAAGACGACAGCAACCTGTGAGGAACAGCAATAGCCTACCGGCAATCATAAGAAACCCACAAACACATTAAGTCGGCTAAACGCACATTTCAATGTTAAAGCACCCTGCAGCTACCGGTATTGGCAAGAGTGAAAACACAAGATTTCAGGCGTCCGCCTCGATGCAGTTGAGGTAGTCGTTCTTCTGGGCTGTTAAGCAGCGTATGTTGGTACTTTCTAGCCGACGTTTCGGTAAAGGGTATCGGTAACATCCGACAGGCTGTCCCGAAACAGCGATAAACAGCCAATGTGTGCCGCGTTACAACACAGACTACCAGTACCGGGTTAGGGACTTCTACCATGCTCCTGTGAAGCATGTGACCCGCAATACACAGGTGCCGAAGAAGTTGCCGTCCATCTACGGCGTAGACCAGCAGCCGAAGCACCCAGACTTGCTCTACGGCGCTCTCTCCTCCTACCCCGTACGTACCGGAGGCGTTGTCACCGCAGCCGTCAAGAATGCGTGGAGCTGTGCCTGCAGGACTCACATAACTTCATGGCGCCGTGCGTGATCAGCTACAGGGATAACTTTCACCATAACATTCCTGCTAAAAAATAATGAGTTGTACTTATGCTTAATTACCATGTTGAGTAGACGTAGGGAAAGTGGAGGTCTACCTCCAGACATTCTTCACCTCTGCATTAAGTGGAGGGGATTGGTCGGGTTAACAGCCCGGCAACTCTAACCCCTGAATCTACCGGATAAAGTTGAATTTATGCCCTTACCGTCAATCGATCCATTGCTCGTTGCGACACCCCTACAAACCTCATTCACTTTACCTCTTACAGATAAACAACAGCAATATGACACTAATAACATGCATGTGGAGACAGCACCCATCTACAGATCTATGTGACATCACAACCTAAAAGATACATCTTCATATTAGCAGCCATAAGGACCTAGAATCTCAAAGGAATACAAAATTACGATCGAACTGTACTACTTCCTTCCAATCCGACGTACAACAGTGTGTTTCTTTTATTGCAGTACGGAGCACCGCTGTTGTCACGGCAGCTCTCGGCGGATGCACGCCTTCTATGGGATATGGCTGCCGTGATCGGGGACACGAAAAAAAAAAAAAAGATTCAGTCTGTCTTACACCGTACCTTCTGACTGAACTCTTACAATTTCGTGACTGAATCTCGCACTGCGTCTATCGAATTTCTTTGAGGGTCCCGATTACTACCTTACCTCGTACGAAAATACAAGAAAATAAAGCAGTAGTGGCAGCGTATGCGCCGTAGTCCGCGCTTCAAATTTATGTCGCGCCACTCACATTTCGTCGCATTTATGTGTCGCGCCACGCACTTATCACTGCATTCATGTGTCGCGTCACTCACGTTTGGCCGCATTCATGTGTCGCGCCACATAAGCATCACCCAATTCATGTGTCGCGCCACTCAAGCTTCGCGGCGTTCATGTGCCACGCCACACACGTTTCGCCGCATTCATGTGTCATCCTATGACGGCAGACTAGAAGGCATACACTTTAAGAAACATTCAGTAGGCTACCTCAGAGTTAATAACGACACACAGAAAGACCAAATATTTTATCGCTGAAAGCAACGACAAATATGACCAAATATGACCAATTGCACTCAACTGGCACTCAGTGTACGGAAGTTCGCAGATGAGGGGGTAGCGCCCTTTTACATTCGGAAGGTCTTGGGTTTAAATCCCGATTCGGACATTGGATATTCTAACTTAAATTCGTGCTTCTTCTCAGACACTCCAAGCAATCGACGGAGCAGTGCCTCAACTCGGGTCACGATAGCCACTAGTTTGGAGTCCGTTATTTGCCGATCATCCCACCACTCGACGCTACAGTCTACCTCAGCTGGTAACACCGTCATTAATCACTCTCCCTAACCCCCTCCCTGTACACAAAACTCGTGCCATTGGCGTGAATCACGTCCCGGTTACCATGGTTACTGGGTTGCCAAGTTCACTGCGAATTAAGCGCTGAGATCGAAGAAACTGTTGAGGATCAGGTGTGTTCACTGATATAAGGGCTGAGGATGAAGAGGAACAGTTAAGAATCGAGCATATAATACAAAATACCACAATCACATGACAGCATTCCGATACTATGAATTAACGCTTGATTTACCGCAAAAAAGAAGTGACCAATGAAAGGAGACTAGAAGCAGCGCGTATCGCAGCCCATCACATGACCGGCATGTGGCTGGTAAATTAATACCACGTAAGCCACTTATTCCTACAGCAGTGGGACGGCCGTCATAACAGGAGAATGAGTCATAAAATTAATTAATTAATTAATTACTGTACTGCTGCAAACGGCGGCCTAGTGATCTAAGACTAAGACGCTGGGATTCCGTATAAAGGATTTCTGGTTCGCACTGCGTCCGCGTGCCTATTATCCGATCCCCCTCCTCCGACAAAATCAAAACTTGAGATTGTTAAAGGCACACCGGGTTCCTGCCGCGGTACGGACGGACACCAAACAGGTCCTTTCAAACACAGTGGTTACGGTACTATCGTCCTACCATTTGCGTCAACGCAAAACACTGCGCGCTGTGCCACCTAGTGTGTTTTGTGTGGATCTGAGAACAAACAGCGACTATTTCCATATACAGCATTAACTGACTGGTTTGTATAACAGAGACGGAGTGCGTTCACTGCGCGGTACGAGCTGGGTCTTTAAATGTAATTCAGTTAGCCTTAGCACTTACAGGTTCTTCAAATGCCAGTATCAATACACAAGTCCTTACACTCATGTTCATCTTAACACTGCTTTCCCCAGAAGCAGAAGCACGCGAGAAATGGGAGCCTTCAGAAAAACTAGTGTCCCTTTCGGACATCCGGCAGCATTGGACAGAAAAGAACTTTCACCAGAGATGCAAAATCTTTCCAAAAATCTAAAAGCCACTTCAGAATTCCAAGCGTCAGAAGGATGATGTTAATCAAGTCCCGTACTGAAGCACCAACGTACCAAACAGAGTTGCCACAGCAACAAGGCGACCGGTATTTGTGTACCCCTGACTTACATACTGCTTTTTAGACATCCAATTGTTAATATGTAGGTCCCCTCCGACGGCGTTCATCATTATCATCATCGTCATCATTAAAATTATCATCATCGTCATCATTAAACTATCACAAAGGGGGTGGGGGGAAATTTTCCTTCCACTTGGTGCTGTCAATTAACATGCGGTCTGTACCTTGACGCATACTGACACCAGGATGGCCAACGACCACATCTGGAAACCTACGTTACAACAAAAAAAGAGTCGTCAATCATTCAGAGAATGTTCAAATGTCAAAATGAATATCTTGTGATACGACAGACACAATACGAACTGCTGCAGTGGAAGGCCTGTTGGATGATGTAACACAAACCCACAGGAGAAACAAAGTGTGGGTCTTAATTTTAGAGCTGGCTCCTACAGACAAACAAAAATCTGTCACGCCCTCTCCTAGTCACAGTCTGATGGACGCAAAACACCTTTATTTCACTTCGGCTTCGAACAACCGTCTTACGAAACAATACATATATATTTTTTTTTTCAGTAAAGTGTCTCCACCTGTACTGGGCATCCCCCTGTCCGCCACACGGCACACCTCGTTCCCCGGGCACCGTTACAGTGTGTTGCCATGGAGACTGCCTGCCAGATCCGAGCACAGCCCATAGGATGGATGACTGAAATCGTTACAATACGCAAGACTTCATATCAAACGGTAATGACTGTACTGGCAAGCCGCTTACGACCACGACACACAGCTTGCACCGCTTATAGCAAACTTTTCTGTTGTTGTATAAGGCAACCAGGACTGGTGCCACCACGCACTCATGTGCCTGTCAGCAGGAACACGCTCTGATCCACGCAGCAGATTCACATGAAGTGTTGTCTACTCATTGTACGTTACTTCCCCTCTGAAGACGAGATCAGTATGCTGCCGTCAAATGTTGCTACCCACATACCAGACTGCACGGTGTCACAGCCCAGAAGACTACAGTATGAACGATCGCCACCGTTAAGACTTCACCCTTGAACTGCTGGTGGATTCGAACATCACCACACTCTGAGAAGACGCCACATTTGTACTTTACAATTTCCTGCAATAATTAACACCAACATGGCGAACATGCAAAGTCACGGGTAGCACGTTGCAGTAACACTTTAATGTAAGGTCCATACAATGTGTGGGGTTTCATTCAGATTTGTATGCTACAGAAAACATTCATAAATAGAGCTAACGGCACAGCGGCGCTTCACAATATATACACCCCCACACGCGTTGTCAATGCGTTGGACTCAAGAACAGACACTAACACGCATGAAGAAACAAAAAATTCACATATGTTTCGTGGGAAATGTATGGAAAGGAGCCAGTTAGGCGACCAAGCGCAGACGGAGGGATGATTATGATGATGACGATGATGATGATACTCTAGTTGAAGAGATAAGATTAATCAGCTCACAGCACGATCCGAAGCTCTGCTCCGTCTTTCAGTGCTCGCGACTCTTAGTGCGAAGTTATAGTGATCGTGTGAAGAAATACGAACTGTTCAAGAAAGATTACGTACCGTGAAATGAAGTCAGTCGCTCTACGTGCACCACAGTCGTTACGGTACCGAAACTGTTCTGTAATCCCCTGAAGCATAAATCTATCCACATCCTTTAAAGAGATTCACTCCGTACCGCGCAGTAAACACAGTCCGTGTCCACTAGCAGGTCCAACCAGTTAATGCCATATAGTGAAACAATCGCCGCTTGCCTGCAAAACCATACATAACTCATGCATAAACCTTGTGGTCAGAGCACAGAGGTTTTAGTATCAAACCTGGCGGTACGTAGAGTAACCACTATGATTCAAAAGTTTATTCTTCCTGTTTCCTATTTCGACTTGACATAAAACAAAGGTACTAAATGTATGCTGTATTCTTATCAACACGTACAGCAATCACCTGTCTTGTTCAAGGACTGCGATACAGTTACACGCGTCTGCGTAGCACAACCCCAGCAGTAAGGAAATTTAGGGGTTGAGTCAAAATAAAACTTAGACAAAAAGAATCACTGGCTAATTTAGCGCAGATAGAAGTCGTGTAACAGTACATTTATCGACATATTTCCGGGCGTACCATACACAGTACACGGTTCTAACCCACGCTAATGACCCGCTGTGTCTACAGCTGCACACAGTAGGGTCATTTTATGGCCTTTTCCTTACACAGCATTCACCGATTCGTCTTTATGTATTCTCCAACCCTTCAATGTGTGTACGGAATGTTTATTTACCTAAAGACAAAAGCCCATACGCATATAGCACGTCACTGTTTCTCTGTAGTCCTCGAAGCATCGCACGGAGGAGTGAGTGGCTTCCGAAAGAAATTACTTTCAAGCGGAAATAATAAGAAAATAGCTTCATGGCGCGGAGACATTCTTCAGAAGCTGAGTCTTTCAGCTAGTCAACAAGCTCCCCGCTTTTTATGGAAACCAACGGTTTTTGGTGTCTTCGCCGCGGCACAGATGAGGAATCTGCTCTGATGCGATACGACATATTGGGCCTTAAAGAAGAATGCAGTAAAAAATCAGTCCCGTTACAGGCCTGGAGGGGCCCACGGGGTTCCAGGAAGTTAAGGTTCCCAGATTTCGTGACAACGGCACAGGATGGTGGTAGGTTGTCAGCCTTACGCACCGTCCGCCTTTACCCCCAGGAAATACTCCTGGTACTCATTTCTGTCAGAGGCTGAGTCGACCCCAGGGCCATAGTGCGATCGGAAGGATTTTATGTCAATGAAAAATCCACTGACACCAGCCGGGATCGAACCAGCGACCTTCTGATTTGTAGCACAGCACCTTAACCACTGTGTTACCGCGGTCCACCGAAGAATGCAGTAGGTTTCTTCGAAACGTCGGGATCAGACACCCCGTGACGCCACATCATACCCCGAATTAAGGAACCACAGCTCACTGCCCTGGTTACAAAGACCCGCCACTTGGCCCTGTCCTGAGACAGGTAAGTCCAGTCCACGTTCTTCCATCCCATTTCTTTAAGGTACATTTTAACCTTTTGACGCCTAATGTCAACTATAGTGGTCGTACCGCACCGCTAACCTCTAAAGTTGCATTTTATATATTTATTCAACAAATATAGGTACTGAATATTTTAAGCATGGTATATAC
>Ga0123352_10008515_pt1 | contig 15968 bp, 12 predicted proteins | sample TergutLab28metaG_FD_89700 | JGI IMG/M metagenome (GOLD analysis project Ga0123352, IMG submission 89700) | Labiotermes labralis P1 segment gut microbial communities from Petit-Saut dam, French Guiana - Lab288 P1 | ecosystem: Host-associated > Arthropoda: Insects > Digestive system > Gut ... | reverse complement strand
ATATATGCATGCACACCACACACACAAGAAGATATCCAGATAGTGAAGGCAACAGAAAACTTATTCCAGTTCACACTGTTCATTACAACAGCAACATTCAGTTACAAGCAGTGAATTTACAGCTGGTTTTCTGTGACAGATTTCATTTCATATAATACATTACTTCCACTAAAAAAACTATAATTCAATATCAAAACATGTTCACACGTAACGCAGCATACTTATTTTCACACCTTTAATCTCAATTTAAACTAAAACTTTTGTCCTGGAAACCAGAAACCTTACGCATTACCGGTACACTGCAAAATATTTAGACACTAACCTGATATATGAGCTCCAAAACCTTCCACATGTCAGGTGAAATAGTTTTACTTGTCAGATCATAAACAAGAGAAAGTGCCTCTTCATAGAATTCTGCAATAAAAAAGTGGCAAAGTACAACACAACAGTTACACAACAGTACAAATGTAACTTAAAAAGGAACAGCACCTGACCACACAAGATGTCCAGGAAACACGCGAGTATATTCCAGCCACAGACACTGACGTGGATAAAACTGACACTGCTAACAGCTCAGTGCCTATCTACTCACACTACTATGCAGCTTAACCACACATTTCTTCCGGCCTGTGCACCAACACCCTGCCCAACACACATAACTAACACCCTTACTGACTTGCCCTGTATAACACAGCTCTACTTCAATGTTAATAAAAATCCAACCGGTACAGGCCACGTTGGAGGGAAGTAGCTCTACCAGTATTATGACCTGTACCGGACGTTGCGGTTACAGTTTTTAGTACTCCTGATGATGGGTGCTGTGACACCCGAAACATGTAGAGTGACTTTGCAGTGAATAAATATCTGCATACTGTTGCATCTGGTTGGACTTTTATTGACATCGAATTGTGATGCACGGAACCATGAGTTTAGGGAAAAAAAGCTCTTCTTCTTGGAAATAAATGTTTGTTCCTTCTCCATCCCACACGCAAGTTGCTAGTTCTTTATCATGTATTCCTTTGACAGGTATAAGGTCAATCCAGCAACATTACTAGCAACATGGTTGGTGAACAGTGCCCTATTTTATATTTTTATAACTGAACATCTGCTTTTTTTTTTACAGTTTCTTAGCTGCTGCTTGTATAAATTGGTAACCACATTTTCAAACATACTGTGGGTCACAACTTACTAACACCTGAAGACCATACTACAGGGTAATTGTAAAGTCAATACATAATGTTAGACGGTTGTATCTCCTAAACAACGTGATTTATAAAATTCTTGCACCATTTTGTAGTCCATACTTCACCATTTAGTACGAGATTTCAACACAGTCTGCAGTACTTTGCACACACTTCTGCATCCTGGAAAACACAGGCTTCCTCTTTGGCTCAAACCAGCAGAAAAAAAAAAATCAAACAAAGTAAGAACAGGCCTGCACAGAGGCCAGTCTCCTCGTTCTTCGTATTTATGAGGATTCCTTCACATATATAAACAAGCAAATACTTTTTGCAGACATACATTACACAGATCATAAACAAACAAAACAGACCATATGCAAGGACTGCAGCATTTTTTTTTTTCATGTAGAAGTGTAACTTTCACTAACCAACCAACTACATGATGCAAAGTTCTTAAGAAGTTAAAGAGTTCCTCAGCTACTCACAAAAATCCCCATTTTATGGAACCTACAGGTTCATTACCACATCTGTAACAATCTGCCACTTGTCCCTATCTGGAGGCATCTTCATCCAGCACATGCCTTCCATTCTGATTCTTTAAGATACATCATAATCTTATACTCCTACATATGACTAGGTCTTGCAAGCAGCCTCCTTCCTTCAGTTTTCTCTACAAACACCCAGTCAGTACACATCTCCTCCTCCCATACCAGTCATGTGCCTTGCCTATCTCATCCTCCCTGATTTGACCACCCCAATAACATTTAGCGAAGGGTACAAATCATGAAGCTCCTCAAAATGCAATTTTGTCCACTCACCTGTTACATCCTCCCTGTTCGGTACACAGACACAGTATACCGGTTTGTACAGCCGCTCTATGAGACCACAGAAATTAAGCTGAAACAGCAAAAGACCTTACACGAAAAAGTGCCACCCCCAACTGTGTACTTACCCATGACACTCTGAGAGAAGATATGTCCTACGACCTGCAACACTGTGGGCTGTAGCCGTGACATGATCTCTGGCTGGTCCTCCATCACATTCAGTAATGTTTCAATGGTATTCAATAAGCCCATTGCAGTAATGGCCTTCTCGTCTGAACCTTCATCAGTCTCCAGGACTTGACTAAATGTCGCTGCCTTCAGAAATAAAAGGATAACATGAAATTGGTGATTGAAAGACCTTGGATGAACTGGAGTGGACATTAAACTGCCAGGAACGTCAGCGGCAATACTGTCTGTTAACTGTAGTGCATGTTAGTTTCAATGTAACAAATCAGTGTCTTCATTACCACTTCCAAAAACACTAGAGCATGGTCCTAGGACAGCAGTGTTGAAGACAAACGTTTTTTTGCTTAGACTGCAGCAAGAGTAAACAGGCAGTTTCAGAGCAAGTCTTTTGGGATATGCCACTGCACTGTTGGACGTAGTTCCAAACCGTTCAGAGAAGCATAATGCCTTCAGCCAGGGTCATGGATTACAAGACTTGGATTGCTTGATCCTGATGAAGTGGCATTAGAATCCTTTGAATTGTGGACTTGAATCATTACAACCGCCATAAAACCCTCAAATTTCACACAGACAATCACACTTCACACAGCATATTTTTTAAATGCTATGGCAACACAACTTTCTGATGGCACTCCTTTTGATATTCATCAATGCCCTCACTGCACTCATGTTACACCTACCAGTGTTACAGTTAAAATGTGTACTTCATATGAACTGTTTTTATGCTACAAGTTAAATACAACTGGATCAACACAACAACAGTTTCAGTGTAGCTGTTAACATGCTGGTAATGGAAGACAAATGAAATAATTTTGTCACAAGTAATCAACATGGCTGCTTTGCTGTGCTCTTCCACAGACAGAAGGCAAACAATTCACATGCATGGGTTATCTAATACTGGTACCCAAAATGCTCTGAAAACTGACCATCTTTCAAAACAAATAAATTTAAAATTAGTGTCAAGTAAGATCATGGCGAATGGTTTGTTTTCATCTTGTTTTTTATTACATATCCTCTGATGATGCCTTACAAGTAATGTTAACTAGCCAGGCCAACATACCTTCACTTGGACAGCACAGCAGTATTGACTTATGTTGGAGATTTTGAATGTGATTTTAAGTCTAGTGCTCCAAATTATGGAAAAATCCCTCATCCAGAACACCACCCACCCCAGATACCACCATTATAGATAAAAGACCCCATACATCAGCTATTACATCAATCACAAGAGGAGCATGAATGCAATTAGGCACCTACAAGCCATGGTCAGGAAATATCAGATCTGTACCTCAAGACACATATTGGGAGGAAAAAATACTTGCATTTATATTGCTACTTAAACTTTTAAAAATTTAGGAATATAAACATGCAACATGAAACAATATGTAATGCAGTACTGCTACGGCTTGTAGACTGCAGCCACACGTGGTGCACGTAACAGATTGATGCAGCACCCCAGTGTGCAATTCAATCACAACCTACGGGTATGGAATCTGGAGGTCGAATGTGGAGGAAGTAAGGCACAAACATCATACCAGTGGGTCACCCAGCTCTGAACAGCACCTTCAGTGCAATATTGCTGTATGGCAACACCCTGAACACCTTACATTCACATTTTTAAGTCAAACTGTGCCAACATTTGCCAGTAACTGATGCAAACACATTTCCATCATGTAACTCAAGAAGAGTAACAGTTTTATATTTACCAGGTGCTGGCATATCTCAACTGCAATGGGCATTAGCTGCTCTGTGTAGGTGCACACAATCTTCTGCATTACACTTGTCAGATCATCATTCTCTGTTTGACGGATTATTGTAAGCAGTTCGAGAGTTATCTGTTTTATCTGCAACACAAACAGGTGCCACTTAGAGCACAATACAAACATTCCCCACATTTTTACAGAATGTTAAGGGTCATTCTAATGTTCACCACAGCAACAGACTTGTCCCTGTTGTGAGCCATATAAATCCAGTCCATCCTCTCCCACCTTATTTAAGATCATTTTAAAATTATCCTTCCATCAATGCCTAGGTATTCCAAGCTGTCTCTTTTCTTGCAGACCTGCCCACCAAAACGTTGTATCATTTTCTCTTCTCCACCATACCTGCCACATTCCCTGCCCATCTCACCCCCCTTTATTTAATCATCCAAATAATATCTGGTGACTAGTTCGAACAAGGAACCTCCACACTGTGCCATTTTCTCCCATCTGCTATCAATTCCTCCTTCTTAAACCAAATATCTTCCTCTGCAATGCAACTTCAGCCTGTGTTCTTTCTATAATAACAGAAACAAACAATGCAATAGCAGACAACTGTCAATCACAATTACAACCCATTTCAGCCAGAACACGCCGATGTCAGGTGACAAGGAGTATCACAAATAGAAGGGTTAATGCAACTTTAAGTGATCTGAATCAAAATGATATTCTTAGCTGTGACTAACAGTGTTACATTGTATTACTGCTCATGATCACAACAGGATACACGGAGATGAGAGGGTGGTAACGTTGCTGACGCACATAAAACAAAACAATTACAGTACTAAGTATTCTATTCCTTACATTCTTAGTTGGCAAACAGGAAGACAAACATTCTGTACCAAATGGTAACAGTCATTACGTAACAGATCGATGTAACTTGTATAACAAACTAGGCATTTGTGAACAATGTGTAGCCTACGCGTGTCACTTAGAGAAGACAACCGACTGCTTTACCTGTGACTCCAAATATTTCTGTGCCTTATCTTGTGAAGTGATCAACATCTGTAAGGCTATGGCAGCTTCCACCTTAACAGGCAAATCTTGGTCTGCTAACAGAGCGTTTGTAGTTAATCTGATGGCTTCTTTAAGAACTGCTTCTTGTTTGAATTTTATTTCACTAAAGTAATGCAGTACCCAACATGCCTAAAAGAAACACACCAGTTAATTTCATTTCTCTCATAATCTCAGACGATACCTAGAAATACAGCGTCTATGACCAAAGAGAAGAAACAGACAGTATTGTCTATCATCAGACAGCATCATCACTGATGTAGAGTTGAGTCTACTGCATGCTTACCCTAGCTCGCATGTGCCCTCGAGGACTTGCAAATTCAGGGAAAACATACTGACACAGCATGTCATCCATTTGTTCCTTGTATGCTTTCCTTCTCAGTAAAAGATCTGCCAATGTGCCAACCTACAACACACAATAATTGCACAAAATCTGAACTTATATTTGCAGAAAAATTAGTAATTTCTCATGTGTAAAAGAATAAAGGTTAAAAGGTAAAGTTGTGCCTGTGAGCACACTGTGATGGCATACAGGGGGAGCAGAGGCATAGCTCCACTCATTCTTAAGCATGGCATTAGGAGGGTAGAGAGTATACAGCCTCATGTACCACCCACTGTACCCCTGGGGAGAGAGCCCCCAATGCCCACTGAGCAGCACTTGCTGGGCTCCGAACCTGATGATCCTTCCCACAGCCTGGTCACTACACCAAATACAACATCTCTGCTATCAATATGTATGACACAGCATAAAAAGTAAAAAAATTTCATACTTCTGTAAATAGTCTGTCTTGCTCAAGCAAAATAATTTGCACCTGCCTACAAAATTAAATAATAAATTTAATACACACTGTTAAATGTGACATCTGATTGCAATGCCAAACAATTAAATCAAAAGTTAACACAGTCAAGTAGGCCTAAAGTCTTCCCTGTGCAATCCATGAGGGCATATGAGAAGTGAAGACAGAGCTCCACTCAACCTCAACCTTGGCACTACATGGTGTCTGTCGGCAGTGTCATGCCCCAGTCATTGTACTGTTGTGCCTATGGAACATGATGGGTATGAGCAACACAGCTGGTCTTGACACTCCAGAGAACAGAAACATATTGTGCTCCTGTTGGGAATGGGACCGACCCACAGTCTCGTTACTGTACTGACTGAGCTACCCCAGCTCTTTAAGTTTACATGTGAGTTCAAGTTATATAAACCAGCATTTTAAATTCAAAATACATTTAAAAAACACACAAAGAAAATTCTCATTCTTGTGAAACAATACATTCATTACAGCCACAGCTGTGCAACACAATTTGAAACATACTGTATGTTCATTACAGCCATACCATGCACAATGCCACACATCTGACATGAATTCACTGATACTTTGATCCTACCTAATACATTACATGAGAAAGGAATTTTTGTGTGTGTAGCAGTTTTTTTTTGTAAAATTTAATTTGACATCCACATGAAGGATGGTTATTCAGTTCATCAAAACAAGTCAGACTGATTTCCAAATACCAAATTTTATCCAAACCCACATAAAGATTTAAAAATTATGACATAAGGACATAATTATATTCAATTTGCACTCTTCAGGCAAAGAACACGTAAAAAGAATCACTCTAGTACTAATCCAAACACCCACACCTCTCTACAACAATAAAACAGGTCACCTACTTCTGCAGGATAACAGTATGGGGCTTACCATATGTAAAGCACCATCTTTTTGTCTAGGATCTGCATTTGGTGATGTTAAAACCTGCATTATAAAATGCACTGTTTTCTGCAACATGTCTTTTCTTTGCTTACATGAGGTGTGCAGTAATGACTGGGCTGCTGTTACAGGAGACACAAAGTCTTCAAATATATCTGGAACAAGACACACTGACAATAACATCACTCATCTTGTTAAAGGCATTCCTGCATACACATTCAGTCAAATATTAAACTGTTAAAGTGGAGCTAAGCTGTTCTTCTGGTTGCCCGGAAGGCAGATGCAGCACTACAGTCGCTGTTCACCTTGATTCAGATAAACCTTTATGCTGCAACTGCCCCACCCTGCTACCCAGCGAACAGCAACATGGGTTGGCTGGACACTTTCAGGAGAGAAACACCTCTTTCTTCTACCAGGATCAAACCAAAATGACCATCCAGCCCACAGACTAGACACTATATAGACTGCAGTAGGGAGAGGGTGGGGGCAGGGATAGAATGAACATTGCTAGGAACACTTTTTAGGACATATTTATCATTTCCAGCCTTGGAAATGTTAAATTCTCCTGTAACTAAGCATTACTAAACATGAGACATGATATCACGCTCCAAGCATTTTGAACTATTCAAGAATAACTCTGCATTTGTTTATAAGAATCTATTTATAACATAAAAGACTGTTTGTTGCAAGAACTTACAAAATATGTACCATTACTAAAAACATAAAAATCACATAAGAACCATGGAAGGTTATTTTTAATAAAATACACTTTTTGGAAGAACAAAAGTACATTCAGTAACTGAAATACAGCCTCATTCCATGCAACAATCAAGCTCACTTAATGACAGAGCCTGCAAGGTTGAAACAATGGCATCAAAATACATCAAAGTGCACTCTTCTCAAGCTACTGCAGATATGACCCAAATAATACTCCTCTTAATTTTTAACACAGAATTTCAAATATCTCTGAGTAAGAAATTCTTAACCACTGAGTAAGAGACAGTGACAGTTGGTGCAGCCACCCATAAGTCCCAAACCTCATTTCTCTGCACTTCATCTTCTGTGGTTGACTACATAAAAAGAACACACACAAGCCTTACTGCCGACACTTTGGATGCTGCAACCACACGAAAGACAAGAAACTGACGCCAGCTACACGTCACATTCACAGCCACAACAGGACGTTTGCTGGGGCTTACAGTAGTCACTGTTAACATCTACTGCAACGGCAAAAATAAACAGCTTATACGAGTACCTGTTCAATTATTCTTACTATTTTTTGGCTGTTGGGTGGGGCATGGACTGGATTTATGTGGCTACGGACAAAAACCACTGACAACCTCTTGTGAATATGGCAGTAAATCTTCAAGATGCATAAAATTTGAGGTGCTATTAGTTTCTAACAAAGGAACTGCTGCATGCAATTCATAACCCTTGAGAATCACAATAGTTCATAAGACACTGTCAACTGGGAATGATATTAGGAATGAGAACCTGAAGTTACAAACATTATGTCACAAACCGTTCTTGAATACTGGTAACTCACGAAAGCAGGTACAGTACAAGTTTATTTGGCATCCTGTTTAGTGGGAAATGCATAAAATGGCATAATTTTGATGCTGATGTCAATTTTGTTACCCCTGATCTCTTAGGAGAACAAGTTCAATGACGTATCAACTCTTACATCACGTGAGAGGCAGTAAACACTGTGCTGTATGCTGTTTGCACTGTTTTGTGCACACAATTTTTCTTATTCTATTTTTTTTATCACAGCCCAATCAAAAATAGCTTTTACATAAGTCAACATTCTATCTATTGGCAAAACTGATGTACTGGCACACTCTCTTTCCCAGCCTTGTCAGACAACAAGCTTCTACTCTAACACAGTAACGTACAGGGCACATTCATACCAAATTTCACTCGTATGTATTCATACGGGTCAGTGTTCCAGAGTTCTTCATCAGCCTGCGAATATGACAGAATTGGGAACAGTACATCTTGCACAATAGCAAACATGTGTGGCTTCAGGAACTTCCAACAAAAGGCATGGCTGACTCTGCAAGTAAGAAAACATTAACAAAATTGAAATTATGGAACTCTAGGGTGCATGGCACATACAAGAGGAAAGAATTTATGGAGGAAGAGTAACACAGGCAGTAGAAACTTAAGGGGAATGTCATGCAACATGCCAACAGTTATAACACATTATTGGAATTACAGTTTTTCACAATTTGCATGTTTTCAGTGCCTTCCATTTTTCTACCTTTCTAATATAGGGACATTATTTTATCTGACAGCTCACATCACTGTGCTCTCACACTGCGCAAACAGCACTCGCTGTTACCTGCTGTAAGCCACGGCGCACACACATCACATCAATGTACAGTGTTTAACGTTAAGTTTTTACTCACTGTTCTTCAAGGCACTGGAAATGTTTTCCTTCACCTCCCACACACGTGTCAGATCTAGCACACACATTGTTCATGGCACACAGGTTTCAGAAGCGAGATGAATGAAGTGAGTAGCGACTGACAGTGACAGTTGTCAGATACACTGTCACTACATATTAAGGCACACAAATAACACCATCTAACAAAATGCTTGCCTGCTTTCCTTCAAATGCTTGTGTGAGTGAAGACCATGTTTATAGTACTGGCCTTGACACACTATAAAAAGATGCTTATATTTACAGTTTATAATTAAGCAGCACCCTGCATGTGCAACTAGGATCAGGTTTTATCTGCAGGACAGGACTTGTAATTTACAATAACAATTATGTAATGCTTATTAAGGGACGAAACTGACAGAAAAAACTCAAAACTAATGCCACCAAACCAAATGAATAACCCAATTAACAAACACAAGTTTGGAAGAAAGCCTAAAGCAAATGAACAAATACAGCTATCACTACTGCCTATTACAAGAAATTCACACCCAGAACCTACTCCAGAAATTTAACATAAGCATATACAATCTACCAGGTCTCACTGGCTTCCCTGCTCATCACAGGAATCCATTATTAACACGTTACTTGATTGGGTTTCTCACATATGCCGTACGCTGCACCATTCCGTGAATTCCCTACAGCTACCGTTTCCTTCAATCTGCAAAATCCTAGCTTCAACCCACCCTTTACCCGCAGATCTTCTTCACATGCATGTTGAAACTGTCTGCATCCTCACAGAAAGCTCTCTACACCACAGCCTGTGTTCTCCAACACACTCTTGACCTACTGGCCATAGTGCAGTGTGATACAGAACACTCCTACATGTCCACACAGTGGCACTGCCATACTACAAACACTTGCATCCACTCTTGTGTGAGCTCACTGTGTCACAGCTTCCAAATGGGTGACCATTCCCAAGTACCCAGAGTTATAGGTTTTCAGGTTATCATAGTGGCTGTTCTTCAAATGACTGTCTTTCTGGGTTTTCACACCATGCAAACATTTGTTGAGACATACTGAAGGAATGTACTGCCTCCACCCTCCGGGTGACTGAATCTGGTTCAGGTGGATGCTGAAGTAAATGGGAGATTATGTAGTGGAGACACACAGGTGGACAGAATTGCACAATAAACTTTTGATATGGGCATTTATATCAGACTGGAAGTGGTGCTTTCATTGTGAGAGAACACCTGGCCCCATCTTTCTTGCAGGGAATGGAAAAGATGCTTCAACTATCTGCTTAAAGATAATCAATGCATCCTTCTATATTATGTTGTTGGGTTCAGATCATCCATCACTTCCCTGAAGGCCAGTACATGTGCCAGGATATTCAACAGGTTAATGGTGTGCTCTGTCACAGCGAACTGCACTACCGTACTCTAACACATAAGCCCACATGAATAATGTGCACCATTCACATTGATCCACCTGCACAGCCATCAATGCTGGCCCTGGACAAACAGCTGTGAGAATGCTCAAATCCCACTGGCTTAGCTCCATCTGCTCAGAATCCCTTCACCCTTCCTACACAGCAGACACATTCAAACACACCGAAGTTCTCCTTCCCTCAGGAGGACCCACACACTTGGCAACATAAGTGCTTAGTATCATCACATCAGTGCCCTCTGCCAAGATAGCAAACCTATCACTATAGTGATAAGGTCTCAATATCACAGTACAATGATATTAAACACACCAAGGGATGTCTGGTTGCACTTAGCTCTTTTGTAGGGTGGTCCTATTTACTGCAGCATCCACCTGCACCAACATTCCTCTGGAACATCAGAACAAATCTTTGCCACATCCTATGAAGGCCGACCCACCCACCCCCCTTAAAAAATGGTACCACCATTTGAATGTCCAATGTCATCATTTCCACATGGACATCCCACTACCAACACACCTCAGTGGCCGAGGGTTAAATGCCAAGACCATTGCTACTAGCATGTTCTGACAACTGTGGTCGATGTCGGGCGACTCACTGTTGCTTTAGTAATGACTAAAGTGACCAATGTGCTTAAAAATTAAATATACCGTGTCCAGACAGGCACACCATCCACAGAAGGTAAACATGACAAGCTGACAATCTCTTTACATGCCAACCACAGCAAATAAATAAGATAACACCTTATGCCCCCTGTGTGTAACACAAATGTGGATGTATCCAGAAGTTTCTGCAAAGAGTAACAATAAATCACAAGCTTATCTTTGTTACTGGTCTTTTGCTGTTTGCTGTTCACCTACTATTTTATGCAAAGGGTCCAGTATTTCAATTTCTGCCACTGCAGGCACAGAATGCCAATGTCTGTAATTTCACGGCAATCCAAAACAAGAAGAAATCACAAGATGCCAAATCAGACACACAAGAACAAGAGACCACAGGCATGTTTCAAGTAGTCACAATTGCCAGTGCTTTTGCTCACTCATCAGCAACTGAAGCACCACCATCACAGAGACCCACATGTTCACATCTTCCCTTGGAATTCACAGACAGGCTTAACCTGTGAGCCATCTCTTAAATGGTACTTTGATCTAGATTCAAGATTTTGAAACCTTTCTCCATGTTTTCGTCTTCACAGCCTGTGGAACAATGACCTGAATGCTTAGAGACTTTAACTTAATTCTCCTCACATCTGAATTGTGCGAACCAATCACAAGCTACGTGCTCTCCCAATGGTAATGCCACCTGAAGTTGCTCTGAGCACTGCACACAATTCTGATGTGATTATCCCAAGTCTGAAGTAAACATCACGGAAATGTGTCATTCCTTCAAATCGGCCCCTTCGAAAACTGTGGACCATAATTAACACGCACAACAATGAACAGCACAACAATGAACATCTACAAAGAAAAAATGGAGAGGATTATGGCTGCAATACTCAATATACTGACTCACAAGATGACAGTGTTACAGTACCTAGTGGCAGCAAGCTGTACAACTTGCCATTCTTGGTCCTAGCAGTGAGTTTTGAAACTTATGAATACACCTTTGTGTACAACAAAAGTCTTAGCCAACAACCACTTCGATGTCACGTATTTCACATAAAATATGAATCTTCATACACTAATATACACCTTCCTGTTTTAGAAAAATCTCAGGATCAGTTCAAGTTACTTTCGAAAAGCATTAGCTTAAAATTTTCATGCAATGGTACTTGAATATATTAAACTATATACCCTCGATTTATGTAATTGATTGTTTGTTGAATGACACGTGGTGAAACGTATATTTTTCTTCTGTACTGATCCAGTATTTTGAGTAAAACTTCTAAAATTCCCGCAGAAAATGTCTTCAAGTACCATTCTGCAAATTCGTTATATTCTTTGGTGACATTTCCTGGGCTTCCATATCTGAAAGGCAACAGAAAACAAGAAGTTAATTAAATCAATATTACCACAGACAGCCAAAAGTAACTCTCTTCCTGTGTACATATCAGAGCACCCTACATTGCTGTACTCAAGCAATGACTGATCATTGAACCTTTATGACCTGTGGAACCTTCCTTATTCAAAACCCTTTGTACACAGAACTTCAATATGCATACATAGACACTACCATTGGGTCTCCCAAGTGGGCTTGTTCTGAGGTGCTCCAAGAGAAATTCCGTATGCATGTCTCCCTTCCATCCCATCCATAATGCTTGTCCACTGCAGCTCCCACTCATATGAATCATCCCAACATAAAACAGATGGGTACAAACTAACAATCATAACATTTTTTTCTTCAGTCTAGTATTGATTACTGTCTCTTGACCCCCACACAATCTGATCACTCTCCTTTCGTATGTATTCAATCTGACCTTTCAAACATTCTATGTAGGATATGGAGAGCCCATTTCTTGCACTTCCACCATGGCAAATCAACCCTGTCTTCTTCGTCAACTGCGTTGGTTTGCTCCGGTACCGGCCTGTCTGCCACAGCACGCACTATTTCCATCCACTGAGAGAACGCCTCTCGCGAGATCAAGTCTAGTGGCAGCGAGTACTGGAGGAGCAGACAAACAAAGAGATAATAAGAATGCAATGAATAAATGTGTATGGAAAATCATTGTGTGTGTGTGGTGTACATGGGGGCTGTGACAACTATAAAAGTCTGGTACAATGTCAGCTGAAAAAACTCTCATTCTTTTGTAGCAATACTCACCTGTGTCAACGCAAAATATATTTTAAGTATTTGTTTCTGAAGCAGAACAGACTGTTCTGACTGATCAGGCAGCAAGCGAACACACAGCTGATACATCATTGGAAACAAAAGATTCATGGCTTCATTCAGTGGGCCACGTTCCTCTGGCTTCTTGTACCTTTAATAAAATAGAACTCCAATGAACTCAGAAGAAGCATGACTCAAATTATTATTTCTGAAGTTGTTATTTGTATTTTGTGAGATGTGATGTCAAGTAGCTTGTCAGACTGGTACCAATGCTGCCTTGCCCTTCAGGGCAGACCATATCCAATCACACCCATCCACAAGATCACAGCCATCTTATAACCACTGTTATACCACTGCCAAGTCTCACATACTATGCTTTGTGTCTAAGAGACAACAGACACAATTTTATTATCCTAAATAAAATAAAATTACCATACATTATGAAACTTCTAATTATCAAACATTACTCTAAAATACTACAACATAAGTATGCAGGCATGATGTTACAGAACAGGGTTGCCAGTATCTTCAACATCATGGGAAACAAGAAAACTATCTACAGTTCAAGGATGAAACATGGTTTATTTTATGTTGTAAGGCTAGAAGATTTGGTATTAACACACTTTATGGCTCTATTACAGCTGCAGCAGAGCAGCTTTCTTACACAAGTATGAACTGTATATATGACACTGTAGTTAGTTTGAGAATGGGGAACGAATACATAACCCTATATTTAGTTCCCCAAAATTTGGTATATAATGCGCATGAGATATATGATAATTAGAAACAATAACAAGACAAGGCTAACAATGGACAAGAAATTATTACTGAATATCAGTTACATTTTGCCTTCTAATGGAAGGCCCATATGCAAGGTTGTCTTTTTTCCTACAGCATGGTATCAGTTGCAGTATTAGTGGAAAAATGACTCCAAGTTGCAGAACCATGACATTTGAAAAAGGGTTGCCAGTCCTACAGAACCATGACACTACAAAAAGGACTGTCAGTCCTGCAGAACCATGACACTCAAAATGAATTCCAGTCCCACAGAAACATGACTCTCAAAATGACTGCCAGTTCTGTAGAAACATGAGACTTAAAAATCCACCATTCCCAAATAATTAGATAGTACTATCAGTTTTAAGTATGGCTGACAAGCCCATACCACTATTCTTAAAACCCTGTACCATAAGTTCTTCCTACAGGGTTAGAGTCACAGAGGCCTGAAGCTGACACTCACCTCCATCTAGTGCAGCTATACCTCTTCTCCCCCTGTATGCCCTCTTGGCTTGCACAGGGATGACTTTACCTTCACCTGAACGTAAGCCAGTATATAATATCTCATTCAACTTATGAATGCATACTTATATTTATTGTAAGAACTCACTCGAAATTCTTCACCAGTTGATACAGGCATATCAGTGCACCAGACCAACCAGCTGCATCTGGATTCTGCATATAAATGCTGATTTTGTCAACAATTTGTGTCCAACGTCCAGGAAAATCATGTTTTACTATATTGCTCACACACACCGCTAGTTGAACTCTAGAGAGGAAAAATGAATATCCATTTACTATCAAATTATGTCAATTACATGTAATTTTAATGGTACAGCATGCTGAATGGCAGAAGGTGAATTTATTTTTGCAGCTCTGACATTACATTTCCAATATTACCACAGTCTGTTCTTCCAACAACCCCAGAAGTAAAATTTACAAAATTTCAAATAATGTGAATGTAGAGGTCTAGCCCTGCTGTCAAATACACTGCAACCATAATGCATGCCATGATAGATGCATAACAGTAATACTACTATTCCTTCAATGGTAGATGCTTAAAAAAGATATGGTGAAATCTATGATCTCAGAATACAAATTCTTGTACCTTCAGGTCATGTCAGACTCCACCTCCAATGTTGCTGATAAATGCTATACAAGGGATGTTCAGTAAGTGGGAATCCCAAGATCACAAAAATGAATACCTGACCATAGCAACATTAAATGTGTCTCATTTATTGCAATGAAGTACCGCTGTTTCATAACACAATCCCTCTGCACAAAGATGCATGTTTCCCAGTTTGATACGAATTAAACAATACCGTAATGGTAGAATTTGGACTCCCATTCATCACCATTCACAAACAGCCTGTTCCACTCCTCATTACTGAGGAAGTAGTGACCTCCCCAGTGTTGCTTCAGCAACCCAAACAAATGCTCTGTCACAAGGCAAGATCCATCAGCACAACTATACAACCCCATACAGTGCACACTGGATGCATCAGCTGTTACAGCCAGTGACATTAACAAGCTGCAGTTAATGGTGTAATGACCTAGAAAATGTTAAGTATACATCATCAGTCATATAATAGCATGTAAGTGCAAAAGTGTTTCAACTCCCTGTATCAACCTACTGCATCAAATCAGACAATGTGTGACAAGAAGTGGGGGCATGGAGCGAACAGGATGTCACAGATTGCAGCCAGAATGAAGATTCTGAGACAAGAGGAAGAAAAGGAAGGGGGGGAAAAAAGTTCATTCTCATGACAATGAACAGTCAAACACACAGCCACATACAGTGAAGACTTCCCCCACACCTTCCTTCATGTCCCTCACTGTCCTGCTCACAACTTCTTTCCCATTCCTCAATGGCCACATTTCCCAGATGTCCCTCTTACATCACTAGCTCACCCTCATT
>Ga0123352_10008511_pt1 | contig 15973 bp, 8 predicted proteins | sample TergutLab28metaG_FD_89700 | JGI IMG/M metagenome (GOLD analysis project Ga0123352, IMG submission 89700) | Labiotermes labralis P1 segment gut microbial communities from Petit-Saut dam, French Guiana - Lab288 P1 | ecosystem: Host-associated > Arthropoda: Insects > Digestive system > Gut ... | reverse complement strand
CGTTATTAGGAATGCATTCCTAACAACGTACTCTTACACAACACGATATGCTGCTACATCACCCTGTTAATATAATGGAATTATTTTGTGAATGTTTTTAAAATGACTTTAGCAAGGGACAACTTAGCTCCCTGAGGATAATCTTGTCGGAGCGATTTTAAGTGTTTTTATGTGAAATATTGTGTAGTACATTTGTTGGTTAATAATTAAAGTGATATTGTACATACCTTCTGTGCAATTAATCTTAAAAAAATAGTCTTATGTTTAAACTCGGCAATAATTGTGGAAAGCAAATTAATGCCACTTCCAGATTCAGGAAAGGAAATCGACGCCAAATAATGTTAGCAACTGAGTGAGCGGATCAAATGGCATGGTTAAAACAGCTATAAGAAACAACCGTTAGGCCTTACATACCATTTGCTTTCGTTCATATGTTGGAACTATGAGAAAAGTTTCTAAGGTTTCTTCAAGTACTGTCAGCATAAGTACGACATACGATATATATTTCTGTAATTGAACAGGTAATGCTACTAGGTACCGAGATGTGCAGGAAACATTTCGCAGTGTACTGAAGTAATTGCATTTCCCGAGTTCCCATGTCACGAATTCCTGTTTGGACAGGGATGTAATTGCAGGGCAACCTGAGTCCAATTGTCTGGACTGCAGGCATGTGTGACGGGAAAGTTCGGATCGCTGTGTTTCTGCAGCACTGGGAATAGACAGAATGAAGCTTCTTCTTAGCACCGAGGCTGACATTACAGCGTTTGGTTTTCATTTTTGCCGTTCGTCAAATTGGGGCCCTTTTGCTTTCAGACAGCCCATTTTTCTCAATGACTAATATTCATCTCATTTACAAAGAAACATAAAATAAAGATTTACAGAGATAACGGGATCACACTATCGTAATCAGATCATTGACCGTCAAATATAGCTGACTAGCTTACGTGAACTCTGTGATCATCCGACACCGTTTGTTAATTTAAAAAATTTCGTGTAACACCAACAAATGCACCTTTCCATAATTTATGCGTATAATCCTTTACACCGCTCCTGCACGTTTCGGCGCTATTATCTCACCATCTTCAAGCAGCTACCACAAATACTTCTTGAAAACACAGAACAATAAAACAGGTCATAACAAACATACATACCTGTATAATATATTATGCACCGTCAATACACAACATACATCAAACAAGACGCAATAATTACAATTAGGTGATATTTGGTTACATGTTTCAGCCGTGACCGGCCATCTTCAGGCCAACTAAGGACAACAATTAAGGTACAGTGCATGAAGGTTTAGTTTAACTATTTTACTATACTATTCCACTCTTTTAATCTTAAGTAAGAATTTTCTTACTTTATTAAGGTTTAATGTGAATGAAATGGGATACCATTGAGTAATATTTTTACTGTACCTTAATTGTTGTTCTTAGTTGGCCTGAAGATGGCCTCCGGTCACGGTTGAAACATGTAGCCAAATATCACTTAATTGTAATTATTTCATCTTGTTCGATGTATGCTGTGTATTGACGGTGCATAATATATTATACAGATTTGATAATACACAACGGGATGGCCCCTCTCTCTCTCAAAAAAACATACGTTGTAGTTGGTGCTGCATGAGTTATTTTAACTCATCATAACGTAACGAATAAGCATCGTAAAAAAAAATTTGTTAATTTCAAATTTAGGTCAAATAACTTCTCACTTTGGACATCTGTAACTCTAATATTTGCATATACAGAAGCGTCAGCTAGCAAAAGCGCCGTTTTTTTGGCGCGTTTGGCGTTGAAATTGTGCGTGACGTGGGTACTAGAGGTTACAAAGGTTTAAGGTAAAATCGTGTACGAGGAGCAAGCTTTGACGCTCAGCGCAGGCCACCGGAAACATCTCGTGTTTTTGGTATCCACCCTAAGGGGTGACAGCCAGCAATAAACCCCAACTCGCTTCACTAAGCAAAGAATCAATCTGAACCTATGATCTGCTGAATACTAACCACAAATCCCCTGCAGTCATGTAAAATTTGCATTGTATTACTGATACCCATAAGCACATAAAAGGCACGACTGTGCAGATGTCACTGGAGGTAATATGAATATATTACAATTACAAGGAGTTTCATAGCACCGAACTGCCTTTATCTGAAAGCTTGATACATTACAGCTCTGACAATGTATGATCCGATAATGAAATACTGAGTGTGAAATATTTTAAATGGTGATTATATAAAATACAAATAAAGTCCGTAACCATTGTAAAAAAGGACAATATGCCTCGCAAAGTGCAAAATGAGACACCAGCTACGTAACACTGGTGACTTAAAATGTATTTGTAATTTTAAATGATTCGCAACCTTCAATGAGCAATTACACATGGTAGCAAAACCATGAAATGCACGTAAGTGTATGTAAGTATATTATGAACATAGTATGCCTCCTACATGTTTCGACCTTTCGTGTGGCCATCCTCTGTGAGGTGCGTTACAAAGGATGGATACTTTAAGATATTCCAGAAGTGTGAATAGTTGCATATTTGTGAAATACTAAGTTATGCTAAGACGTCTAATTTATTTGTAACAATTAAGAGAAGAAGAAGAAGAAGAAGAAGAAGAAGAAGAAATAGTTTTAAAATATGCCACGCTAATTCACGTTAAAAAACCGGCATTATCAGTATTCTGTTTAGACTTTCGGCCCAATTTTCATTAACAGGATTTCACACTGCAACTCAAGAGCTTCATTTCTTTTACTTTGGTCCAACAGCCTTAGTGGGCCAAGGCCTCATCATTGTAGAGGATTCATGATCTAACTCAGAGAAGCCACACTCGGTAACACTCCTCTGGGCGAGTGATCAATGACGTCAAGACCTCTACCTGACAACACACAACACTCACAACAGACAGCCATCCATGACCCCGGCGGGATTCGAAACCGCAATCCCAACAAGCAAGCGGCCACAGAACCACGCCTTAGACCGCGCGGCCACTGGGACCGATAAGAGCTTAATTTACTTTTAGAAGCATAAAATACTTTTCATAATAAGGTGATAACCATTAAGCGTAAAGATAAATAAGTTAATTTAAATACATAATATCTATAGATGTTCAGAGTCAATTGACAGACTGACTAACGTACCAAGTAATACCATGTTATTATGGATCCCCAAAATTCCATGTTCTTATCGCACAATGGAACAGCTCAATACTATTTGCTTTTTATTTTTGGTGGCCAATTTCATTGTCGTTTAATTCAATAACAATTTCCAGTCCATTATTCTGTGCCACAATGGTTTCTCTTTAACGGGGTTTTGTAACAAATTGATAGAATCGTTTCATTTTTCTGCACACAAAATCCGGGTTTTATAAAATCTACATAGGCATAGGTGCTGAATAAACAGCGAGTGACTTTCCCCAGTTGCGAAGCAAATTCTAAGAAATAATTACTAGGGAAAAGTTCCGCCCCTCCCAATAACGAAGACCGTCAGCTAAAGTGACTGTCTCCCGATCGCAAGAGGACATCGACTAATTCCATCCCTACCTCTCTGGCTTTAACAATCCTAATATCCAACCAAATAAAATGTTTCTTCCTAAAGGATTAAACGACTGATCGTAAAAGCCGCAAGTAGCAACATCTCTTTATCTAAAACGTAGAGGCCTACAACCAAGACGACTAAACACACAAGCACATCCGCATCCAAAATTTAAATCTGTAAATTCAAACTATGCATTTGCTGGTCATGAATAGTTTAGTTCAACAAGGCAAATTCGCTGCGCAAAAATTCCGTGCTAAGTTACGTGTTTGTTTGTTTGGTTGGTTGGTTCGCTGGTTGGTTTGTTGGTTGTTTGCCAGCTTCCTTGATTGATTGAGTTCTCGCTTGTTTGCTAGCTCGTATGGAAGGTTAACACCAGTGAATACTCAAATTAAAAACAATACTTCCACCCTGAAGTTGGAGGCAGCGCTTTCTATTTTTAAACGTATGAAGTGTCACTACACAGAAGAGCATAATCTGAGGAATTCTCCGCCGCCAAAATGTCAAAGATGTGTTTAGGTTTGTTATTTTTGTTGTTATTAGTATGAAATATTAAATTAATAAACAGAAACCTACTGATGTGGATCGAATTACTATTAAACCAAATGTTATAATAGTGTTACCGGTTCCTGTAACAATTTTGCTGTTGTTAAGAGCTTTAATCAATTAATTACATTTTACTATTGTGTATTAGTATTCGTTAGAGGAGAAGGAACACGTCACGCACTCCTTCGAAGACTGACCCAAGTGGTGATCATACTGAAGATATGCAGCACTTTTCTTCAAGAAGAAAATGGATTAATTTTCTATATACTTGTTTAAAAGAACATGAAACCGCATCAATCTAGGACGGGAAAGTAGGTAAACTAACGTGTTTTTGAGGACATAAAAGTAATTGTTTTGAATATATAGGTAAAGCAGTCCCGTTACAGGCCCGGAGGGGCCCAGAGTGTTCCAAGAAGTTAAGGTTCCCAGGTATCGTGACAACGGCACAGGATGGTGGTAAGGTTGTCAGCCTTACGCACCGGCCGCCCTTAACCCCAGGAAATACTCCTGGTACTCATTTCTGGTAGAGGCTGAGTCGACCGCAGGGTCATAGTGCGATCGGAAGAATTTTATGTCAATGAAAATCCACTGACACTAGATGGGATCGAGCCAGCGATCTTCCGATTTGTAGCACAGCACCTTAACCACTGTGCTACCGCGGTCCCTCTTTGAATATATAGGCCTAATGATATATCGGCGTCCTCTAAGATTAAGAGTTCACTACTTCAACGAATAATGTTCAGTGCCAAGATTTGTATTAAAACTTCTTATTACAAGGTTTCACGAAGTCAAAATCAATATAATTAATTTTAATACAATCACATTTTTCAGCAGTAACGAAAGCAACATTCGTAGCATATAAACTTACTTATTCAAAATGCGTGTTTGTATTCGTAACTTGATAAGTTTGTCATGTTATTCTGTAGGAGAATAACTGCACTACGAACATTCTAAATGTACAATCGTATAAAATGTCACATGTTTCGATATAAAAGTCAATGACCTGTCTTTGACTTTTATACACTGCAATCGCGTTACATTTACAAAAGCTCTTCACTATTTCAGATTAAGAATTGAAATTCTGAAAGGCGCAACCTAATGTTCTACTGGCTGTTAGGTTTAAAAGGGATGTGGTGGTGTTTCCATAAACAGAAAGCTTTCTTTATCACGTTTCACCAGATTCAGAGTGGTCAGATTAGTACTGAGCCACATACACACAAACACACACACACACACATACATACATACATACAAACATACACACATATATACATAAACACATATGTACATACATAGATACATACATACATACGTACGTACTTACATACATACATAAATACATACATACATACACAGATACATAAATACACAAATACATACACACATACATACATGCATATATACATACACACATACATACATACATAATACACACACATACATACGTAGGTACTACATACATAGATACATACGTACATACATACACATACATACACACATACATATATACATCCATATACACACATACATACACACACACATATATATATATATACATACATACACATACACACATACATACATTCACACACACATACACACACATACATACATAATACATTCATTCACACACACACATACATACATACATTCACACACACATACATACATACATTCACATGCATACATTCACACACATATATACATACATACATACATACAAACATACACGATATTTGTGTTTCCACAGATAATACAAATAGGTAAAAAACATCTGACTTGCTGCAACAAAGCAAACTGTAATGTCCGTAATTGGTACAGCAGTAATGTGCCGACAAATACCCCCCGGCGACATTAGCGTATTATAGTGATAGGGGTACCAGTGTACCAGTGGTACAGGATTTATTCCTGTGATGAACCGTCGGCCATTTTCTGTTTATTTGTACTTTAATGTGGCCTAGATTCTTGAATTCTGCACGGACAAAGAGTTCTCTTTTCAAAATACTCCTCCCGCATAAAACAACGTGCCTACAGTTAGAAACACAACCGCACAGAAGATAATCTTCTTCTGATCGCGGCGTAACATTCATGTCACACCTAAACAATGTGTCTGCGCATACAGCCTACGACTATAGCTTATTCACAGCGATTCAAAAGTTTCAAGAGCTACTTTAGGCGCTTTCGCAAAATTGCGAAAACCTACAATTAGCTTCGTCAAGCCTGTCTGTCTGTCCGTCCTTCCATGCTTCCTTTCGCATGGAACAACTCAGCTCTCACCGGACGAATTTTCATGAAATTTGATATTTGAGGCTTTCCGAAAACCTGTCAAGAATATTTAATTTTCATTGAAATCTGACAATAGTAACGGGTACTTTACATGGAGACCTATGTATATTTATGATAACACGCCAATGAATTCTTCTTCGAATGAGAAGTCTTTCAGAGAAAAGCTGCAGAGAAAATAAAAACACAATTTTTTGTTAAAATCCTTTCTTCCGAAAAACACGCAGTTTATGAGATAATGTGGAAAATAGTGTAAAGTCACAGAGGCCACAGATAACATAACAAGGCGCATGCGCTTTGCATGCTGGATAACTAAGACTACAGACCAAATAAGAACTGGACTGAGATGCAACATCTTAGAGCCGGGATAGACCTGCCAGGCCTCAGACACAGCAAACTACTCGTATTTATAGATAGATCATGTAAGAAAAGAGCTGACGACCTACTTAAGTTAGGTAGGCATCAACTAAAAATGGCAACTGCGATCTACACACGTCATGCTCCTCTAAGGGGGCACCTGTACACTATGGGCCTGTTTGATTGGGACCCAATCTGCAGAGTTTGTAGGATGGAGACCGAAACAGTGCAGCACATTATTTGCTGTTGCGAGGCGTTGGCTCATCAGAGCTATAATGTCTTTGGGAGGCCGACTGTAGACCAAACGATATAAGCACAGCCTCAGTAAGGGGCCTTTGCCTCTTCATACGAAGCACAGGGTTATTGCGGCTGTGCTGAACGAAATATTTGAGCTGCACAATAAGACTAAGGCTGCGGTGTATTCTGTGCAATAAGCTGACGGGCCCTAAGAAGAATAAGAAGAAGAAGAAGAAGAAGAAAAGACTACAGACACTCAGTATATGTAATACTTATTGCTTTCCGCCTCAACAATGGTTACGCGAAAGCGCCGCAATTTTACGTTTATATGTTCATTGCCTGTCTTATTTAAACCAGTTATATTAAACGGGATCGAATATATATAATTAGTGTCACCAGCTACAAATAGTTCCTTAATAAATAAACTGATCCTTAATTACAGTAGCCACAGCAGCTCCGTCGATAAAGTGGACAGTCCACCACCGGACAACAGAAAAATCGTCGACTCCCGACCAGAAAAAGGAAAGCTTTTTTCCTTCTTCAAAATCTCCAAACGGGCTCTGGGGCCCATCTAGTCTCTTATTTTAATGGGTATCGAGGGCTCTTTTCCCGGGGGTAAATCCATCGCTGCGTGAAGACCACCACTTACTTCCACCTACTACAGAAGTTAAGAATTCGTAGAGCTATTAATCTCCTCCGAGGTACGCGGTGGCGTAATTGGCTGCGGCTCAGAGCTACAAGCCGAGAGGCCGCAGGTTCGATTTTTCATTGACTTAATCCTTCCGTCCGCGCTATGGCTCTGCCATCGACTCAGCCTCTAACAGATATATCTTCTGGGGGTAAAGTCGGTCGGTGCGTATGGCTGACAACCTGGACAACCCTGACAAGTTCATGTGCCGACTGTCTAGCAATTCGGGAAGTCTCAACCTCCTGGAGCCCTAAGGGCCTGTTCAGACCTACAGTGGGGTAGTTTTGTAAGTCTGCTACCCCACTTTCGTTTATGACTGTCATCACAAACACGGTGCCCACTTTATCTTGTCACAGAGCACGGCAGCTGTCGCAGGAGCTTTATCAAACACGAAAGAAACATTTTTGACCCTTTTCATGTTTTCGCAGCGGTGTAGCTGAAGACTCCGTTCTATTGGAAAGTGACGCGGCGTCAATGCGTCATCAGACCCAGATGTTTAAGACAAAGTAGTAGCCTCAACTTCGATGGATATTTCCTACAAGATTTCCAAGAGGACCTACAGATTACTAATTGACACAGCCAACTGAATCCAATCCACACTTCCGCAAATTATTTCTTTAAAAACATGTTTAATACTCTCTAATGTACGACTTTGTCTCCCAAATGTCTATTCTTTAAAGGTTACTAGTTAGAATTGTATTTGTATTTATCATCTGCCCCAAATGCACCCATGTCACACTTGGTCTGACTTGATCATCCAAATAATGCTTTATGTGATAATATGTATGTTATACACGTATGCGTAATCTTCTAAAACGAAAAATGTCAATCATATGTCAGTAATGACGATGGAATCCACCACACTGTGGAAAGAAATTTCGTATATTGATTACCCTAAGGCAATGAAGAGGAGAGGAATATCATACAAATAATAGAAAGAAAAATCGTTAACTTGTTTGGTCACATCTAACGTAGGAACTGCCTTCAAAAACAAGTTATTGAAAAAAAAGACGGAGGAAGGAAAATAAATGACGGAAAGGCGACGAAGAAGACGTAGCAGCTACTGGATACATTTAAGGCAAAGAGAAGAGTAATGTAAACTGAAAATGGAAGCAACAGACGCACTCTTTGGAGAAATCGCTCAGGAAGGGGCTATGGACATGCCGGAAAACGGAGTACAAAATGAATGAATTCACCAAATATTCCCCACATCACTAAATAAGATTATGAGCATTAGCATTAATAATAATAATAGTTATTAACTGCAACTGGGTTGTCACCCGGTGGCTGTGGTTATTTTACATGTACACAAAATATGAAATTGGTTACCAGTAAATTTAAGTCGGGAGGGCTACACGAGAAGCATGTAGTGGCAACTTGGAATGTTGGAAACCATCTCAGCATTTGCTTATAGACACAGGGAAACCAAGTGACACAAGGAAACCAAGGGACACAGGGAAACCAATGTTAATAAAAATCCAACCAGATGCAAGAGTATACAGATATTTATTTATTGCAAAGTCACTCTACATGTTTCGAGTGTCACAGCACCCATGGTCAGGAGTACTAAAAACTGTAACCGCAGCCTCCGGTACAGGTCATAATACTGGTACAGCGCTGTAACAGTATTATGACCTGTACCGCAGGCTGCGGTTACAGTTTTTAGTACTCCTGATGATGGGTGCTGTGACACCCGAAACATGTAGAGTGACTTTGCAGTAAGTAAATATCTGCATACTTTTGCATCTGGTTGGATTATTATTAACACTAAATTACGATGCACGGAACCATGAGCTTAAAACAGGGAAACAATTTCTGAGAATTTGTATTAACCCCATTTAAACCCTATCAACACAAATGTAACAACCTAAATTCTCACACCTAGTATATTTATACTTGAATTCCGATTCTGTTTAACCTTTTAAATCCTAGCGGTTACTGTATGTATCACTAGTCTAAACGTTCACAAATTCTACATTCTTCCCACAGAATATTTATATCTTTTGTACGTGTTTCAGGAAAAACAGTGAAGTTTTCTCTACACAACCCTGAACGTCCTGGGCCTTTAAATAAAATGGACTATGTTCCGTCCTTAAATGGTTAATATCTTACGAATTTCGTCATAAGTCTGTTAAGATGTGTAACGGTAAAAGGTATGTTCTAGTAAGTGAATTACCCCTACTTTACCTAATTAAGCCCGCAAGACAATACAATAAGAATGAAGAGTCGATAAGCATTGAGTTGTGCAAAAAGTCCATTTGCACTACGCAAGGCGAGTGTGAACACTAGTGTAACTTATTAATTAGTTTTGTAGCTAGACGCGATCTGAACACAATGTGGCTCATTCTACGAAGGCAAGAATTTCGAAGGGGCAAAAACTTTCCCAAAGGATCCACTGTATATGGAAGCGACTTTGAAAGGGGCATGCTCTTCAAACAGAGTAGAACAAAATTATAAAAACAGATTATGACCCTATGTTGTTGCCTTGGCAACCACGTTAATAAAACAACGCACCTTATGCAAAATGTATCAGTCATTACACTTTTGAACCACGTTAGCTTTTCAAGACTGCGGCTGTTACGTTGCTGTCTATATTCTAAGAATTCCTTCACCCCTTTCTCTATACAACTAATAGCAGCTTAAGTCAATTCCGAAGCAAAACATAAAGAGTTCATCTGAAAGTCATCGAAACCCGAGTTTTTATGACAATTATGTGGCCACGAAATTGGATTCAGTACGGTTTAGAAAAGCTACATTTTTATCAGAGAAAAAACAAATTCTTGGTTGTGTTTATTTCGGAGCCTTGAGCCTAGGTATTGCAGAAATATAAGAATACATTTAGTATCTACTAAAGATAGATAAAGGGTAAAGCAGTCCCTCTAAAGGTATGAAAATGCCCTGAGGTTTCCAGCAGGTTGAAACACCCAGATTCCCAGACAATCGCTACACGAAAGCGGTAAGGTCGTCAGCCCTCCATTCCGGCCGCCTTTACACCCCAAGAAATTTTCCTGTTACTCATTTATATTAAAGGCTGAGTCGATCCCAGCAAGTGCGGCCGGAAGGTTTACGCCTAAATCAGTGAAGGCACAGATAAATGAATGGTGAAATTTACTGTTCCGCAGAGCTTCTCGCGGTAAATCGGGTTGCGACAAAGGAAGTGCATTCGTACCAAACATCAGATACCGGTAATCATGTGAGTAGACATTCAAGTTAAGTGTTAGTAATTAACCAACTTAATGCACAAATTCTTGTTTTATAATAAGTTTATTATATGCCTCTACAAGTTTCGAGCACTATGTGCTCGAAACATGTAGAGGAGTTTAAATAAACTTAATATAAAACAAGAATTTGTGAATTAAGTTGGTTAATTACTAAGATTATACAGAGATTCACGGTCAGCAAAACATCAAAATTCATGTTAAAGACAAAGTCAACATGCTCGTATAAAGTGTTACGCGGTTTCCTTACAATGAGTAGTGTTTGTTAAAGATCACTTTCACAGAAACAACTGGACACACGTACAACTCGAGTTTATACAATAGTGTTCATAGGAAACACACAAACAATATACTACCGTCATTTTGTTTCCTTGTTTCCTCACCTGTCTCATATTAAAGACAACAATTTTATCAATTATAAGCAATTAATGTTACTGTTATCTTAGTCTATTTTTCGTACCATAAAATAAAGGAATGTAAACTTTACAGCATGGTGTTACCTACAACAATGCACTCACTTTAAATCCTACAAGAATTAACTGTCCTTTATTAATCTTCTTATGAATATTACGTAACTTCTACATTGGACACCACAAAGCCATAGGGATCGCGATCAGCTGGTGACTTCAATCGGTCTGTAGCTACCTGATAAAGATATCGGCAGGTGTTTCTACATAGCATTTCATACAATACGCTACTACTACTTTGAATTCTGCTCTCCCTTTGTGTGCAGATGTCACGTGAAATCCATGAAAATAATTCGATGGCTGGTACCTAACACCCCTCTTTGGACAAGTCAGGCACGTACACAACGACAAATTTCTAACAGGGTTTCTAGGCGCCTGCGTAAAATTTCAAAAAGCGGCAATTCACTTCGTCATGCGTGTCCATCTGTCCGTCCGTTCGTCTGCATGGAACAACTCTGCTCCCACTGGACGGATTTTTATGAAATTTGATATTTGAGTATTTTTTCGAAAATCTGCCGAGAAATTTCAAGTTTAATTCAAATTGGACACGAATAACGGTCACTTTATATGAAGACCTATATAAATTTTTTATATCTCGATCAATTCTTCTTAGAATGAGAAATTTTTCAGACAAAAGTTGTAGAACAAATAATTCATATTCAATAACTTTTTCGAAACCAGTGCCGTTTATGAGACAATGTGAAAAGATGTTGTAGAGCCGGACAGGCCACAGGTGACAATACGACGCATGCGCATTGCATGCTGGATGTGAAAGGCTATAAACACATATTCAGAATATGTAATATTTATTGCTTGCTCACAACAACACAGTTTCCACGAACGCGCCCTAATGTTACGTTAAAAGTATATTGTTTGTCTTGTTCTAATACGTGAACAAATGCATTGTATTGTACATTAGGATTAACGAGATGGTTATGACTGTGTGATACGTATGAACATTTAGCGTACACTTTACAATGAAAATAATAGAATATAATAAAGTAATGATTAATCAAATACTGGAACTAAGTACAAAGATAACAGTACGTGAATACTTGATTGTTTATGGTTAATTACCTGCCAATATTCAAATACTGCACTTTCACTCACCACTTTGCTGACGTAAATTCATATTTCTGTGTAAATAAAACTTATAGTTGAGGAAATTGGAACACATAACTCAATAAATTCTGTGCCATTGTCTACAGACATGATAAAGAGAATCTGCATTACCAGAGCAATAACACTTTATCTGTTTCCAATACTGAAATGCATCAGAATACCTTTAAAATATTTAAATGTTGAAATTCCCATTATATGGATCTACATTCACTGCCGGCATGAATAAAAATTATAGTGTTACTAGATCCATTTGTTTTACTTTCATCAGGCGTACCATTATGTACACTAAGTACACAATGATTCCCTCGAACGAACGCAAAATTAGCAGGAGCACTTTACTGCTCTTCATTTTAAATGTAAGACAAATATGCAGGACTTTAATAGTAAAGTAAGTTATTCTCTCTCAAAGCTCTTCTAACAGAAATCGAATACTTCACAGCACAAAAGACAGACACTGGATGCCACTCCATACCACCTCAATCCTCTTCACAGCCTCGCGACCTATTTGTTGGAAGCTCTCTTCGCTTTTCTTCAGTAAGTAATTATCTTTATTGTATCAGCATTGTCTGTAAAATAGGTACTGATTTTGCAGTTTTTAATTTGATGAACACAGAACACAGATTATAGAAACAAAGTATGTTACGTTAAATTTCAGTGTAAGAAAATATTTGTCTGTGTTACATGCACTGTTACCTAATATCAGAAAATTAATCCTACGTGAACGCGTAAGGAAATGTGAAGTAAAGTGCACACATACTTAGATTTTAATGTATGGATGGATAGACACAAATGGGAAAATCCTTTGCACACGAATAGTAATAAGTTCTTAAAGCTGAACAGGACTTTTCCTATCAAATGTCTCTCATCTCCTGTGTTAGTCAAACCCTGGGAAGAGTCCAGAAATGATAATGATCTACATTTTTGTTAGCGCCACACAATAACTTATTTGAGAATTAGCATATTAAAATCCATGGTAATTCCCAAATCAGTTATTTTTAACAATCTATATTCCTTGCTCTTTGCAGACAACCTGACATACCTTGAAACAGACGAACACATAGATCCTTACATACAACAATACAAGATGCAGAGTTCATCAACCGCCATTGCCAGTAGAGGGTGATCCAAAACAAGGCATGCTGTGTACGTACATCTAACAAAACTCCAGAAGTGTGATTTTGTGCCATACATCAGAAAGAAATACTCGACATATGAATCGCTAACATAGGGACAAATATCACCCATTACGTGAACCACTATACTCTACTATACTATAATATATTAAACTGTACTATACTACACTATACTACACCAGCTATACTATACTATGATATACTATGCTATACTCTGCTATGCTATGTTATACTATGCTATGCTATGCAATGCTATGCTATGCTATACCATACTATACTATACTATATTCTGCTATGCTATGTTATGCTATGATGTAATATGCTATGCTACACTATACTATGCTATGCTATGCTATGCTATACTAATACTAATACTAATACTATACTATACTATTATGAAAGCTCTTTTATCGAAAATTCAACAACAAATATACTTAGTTTTAAGCAATTTTAACCACTATCGTGTATCTTATTCCACTACAGGGAATAACAAACTAAATTTTATGCATCTCAAATTCGTTAACAGTGAAGTGGTAGACTCCACCTCGGGATTGTTTTCCATGTACGCTCTTCTAAAATATACATGATGTGGCCGAAAACGACCGAAACGTGTGGTAGACAGCTGAATGAATCGTACTCTAAAAGTTTCATTGGCTCTGAAAATAAATACAGACATTGACAATTACTACTGCTAGCAGCTATCTGTTCCATACAAGTAGCTGTGAAAGCATTCGGTTTTACTTAAATATATAGCCACTCTTATGCAGTTATAGGTACATAACACAGTAATGTGACTGCCTGCTTTTAGACCGTCTAGGAGACAATTTAGTAGAAAACCGTAAAACTTATGTAAAACTATGTGGTATATAAAGCGGGATGTTTTACTGTGTAAGTAACTTTCTATTGGAAACATTCCTGCTACGACAAACATCTTATAAAACAGTCACTTGGAAGAAAAATATGAAGATTCGAGGATGATAGCATGCAAGATTTCGAACTAAGCTATAAAAATAGGGAAACCTAAAACTTTCGCGAGAAGATACTCTACAGTGAGCTGTGGTGTTAACGGTGCTAATCCAGACAGGAACCTTTTAACCTATGCAATAAATTTTTACAGAACTTTCTGGGAAATTTTATGACCCTCGGCTGAATTCAAATTATGCAGTGTACATGCTGAGACAAATACGAAACATGTTCTAACGACTGTTTTGACCGAGAACAATACCTTTGCTTCGCGTACGTTATTCTGAGAAAGAAGAAACTGTACATAAAATTAAGTGTGATTCTTAGGTCTTCCCTGAATTATTGACTTTAACGTGCTGAAAACGTGTGCCAATTTTTGTAATACCATTTTATTTATTTAATAATTCGGTGTATAGAAAACCATAAGTTTGTGACTTCAATAACGCTCATTCAATGTACAGAAACTGGTCTAATTCCCAAAATCTCCTATAGAAGTTAGTGTGATAATTAATTATGTCAAAACATAATTTTAAAAACTCAGCAGACAAAAGTAAAGTTTCGAATTTGAACTTTTATAATCCGTCTGTTGCACCGTACACATTATTGATAACATCATGTATACATTATTAATAAGTAACTTCCCTCTTACTGTCAAATTGATTTTTAGGTGGAAACGAACTTATAATATTAATTATAGTTAACGCGATTAGTATTATTCCGAACCAAGGTAATTAAAGTTAGAATAGAGAAAACAGCGAAATAAATGTTTTTGTAATATGAACTCGTCATAAAATCTTTTTACACTTATCAAACACAGAGAGTTAAAGTAGGAGGCTACATTTAGCACAAAGGTATAAAAGGAAAAGCATATGTGCACAATACTGTTGTCTCGGCTCATGTGGCTCAGGGGACGTTCCTTGTAAGCGTGGGAATGAATATTCAGTTTCCATACAACAATCATCCCACTAGTGACTGAGGTCCGTAATGATAGAACCCGGCTATTCATAACAGGAAGCACTATACCGCATGACAATGAAACAGAACTCCATTACCCTATGAGAGCGGCGTATTGATTTCACTGATAGCAATAAGCCGTTTTCATACACGTTCACACTCAGGATCCGAATTATCTAGGATCGGTCGCTTCTAAAATTATTTCATTCGTCACTCTGATTTAGCCCATTGTAACACACGCTACTCTCACTGTAATGATTAATTTCCCGTGCGTTAGATGAGTACACTTCTACGCGAAATCTGCTGACACAGCTCATTCATTCAGTTTAAGTTCAAAATTTCTTCCATTCAATCACGATATGAGTTTGAAACGATGGCCGGTGTTTTATCTGATCCAGTGGTCTCAAGCACTATGACGCATGACATGTTTTGAGGTTAAATTCCCAGTTACAAAAGAATAATAATAATAATAAT
>Ga0123352_10008506_pt1 | contig 15979 bp, 4 predicted proteins | sample TergutLab28metaG_FD_89700 | JGI IMG/M metagenome (GOLD analysis project Ga0123352, IMG submission 89700) | Labiotermes labralis P1 segment gut microbial communities from Petit-Saut dam, French Guiana - Lab288 P1 | ecosystem: Host-associated > Arthropoda: Insects > Digestive system > Gut ... | reverse complement strand
TATATACCATGTTTAAAATATTCAGTACCTATATTTGTTGAATAAATATATAAAATGCAACTTTAGAGGTTAGCGGTGCGGTACGACCACTATAGTTGACATTAGGCGTCTAAAGGTTAAACACGTGAAGGAAATTCAGACACTTCTGCAATATGCATTCATTTTATGCTCCTCGTGTAAGCAATACACCAGCATGAAAGTGACCGTACGCAATGATGTGGAGCAGTAAGTTTGGGCCCAACGAAAGGCTGTATGGTCTACGTTCTACCCAAAATGTCGATAAATCAACCACAACAGGCAAAGCTGCAGGACATCGCATTGATATGGCGTGTTGCAAAACAAGACGACTTTGCGAGGCGCCCCTAGGCAGGAACTGACTTGAAACTATTTCCATCATTCACCCTTCTAGCAGGGTCTTCCTACAAGAGCTCTTTTAGTTTTGGAGTCGGTACCGTCGTAGCTATAATGGTACGATTGCTTTAAGCAATCCTGAGGTTTTGGTTTAACAGCTTTAGCTGTGAAGATGGCATTCGGTATTTCAGAACAGAAGATGTTTATTTTGAAAACTACTTCTACATGCTAAACGCGCTGTGCGAATGTAAAGAAATTACTGAAAATATTCTAATGTTCCTGATGCTAGTTCAAAAAATTGTGTAGTGAAATTCGTAAGAAAATTTGAAGAAACAGATGGCGTTAGGTGAAGGTACAGCTGTTCTTCTGGGACGACGGAGATACAATTCTCGTCATTCTTAACCTCGGTAGTAGATGGAAGTGAGTGATTCGTTTCACGTCCTTGCCTCTCTGCTCCCGGGAAAAAGGACCCCGATACCCATTGAACGGGAGGCTCGGTGAGCGCAAGATGCGATCTGAAAGCTTTGGAGAAGAGAAAGACCACTTACCCCTGTTGGGAGTAGGAAAGTGAATCCTAGGTAGTCCACAACACGCACTGTACCAGCTCCCTAAACTGGCATTATTATTATTATTATTATTATTATTATTATTATTATAGATAACTTCGAAGGCCTTTTTGTTCGTAAAGTAAGAGTAACAATTGACGCAAATGAGGGATATGTTGACGAAGTATTTCAAAGATTTCTACGGAACACACTTTCCCGTGCAACACTCATTACGCAATTCTAAAAGGAGCATAAAGAACATTAAAATGTTGTTGGTAATTTCCTTGCACCGCAGGACGCTTTCAAATAAAAAACAGAGTTATCGCAATAAACACCATCTGTTATGTAACGTACGAGACCATCTTCACTTACAATGCTGTCAAATTGAAATCTCAGCATTACTTTAAGTGAAGCAACGTAACAACAAATGGCCCCTACAAAAAGTAAAGTACAAAAAAAAAAAAGTCTTTTCGCAGAGACCCGTTAATTTATCTTGAAAGAAGGAAGGCGGAAGAAGGAGAAAAAACACAACAGGAAAAATACAAACGAAATAACGAAAGAAACAATACAGAAAGGCAAAGAAGAAAGGAAAAAAAGGGCAAAGAAAACAGTGGACGAAAAAAGAAAGGAAGTAATGAAAATATGTGCTTTCCACTCATCTGTTTGTGTACATTGTAATAGCAACATTGCATGTATTATACATTATTCGAAAAGTCCCACTGAAATTAAGCGGAGAATAATTTCCTTCTATCTCCATTCCTCGCGTTTCTTTATTTCCTTTATTCCTTTTGTATCTCTCGAAATCCTTCACAACTCTCACCAGTATGTCTTTAAACCTTCGAATTAAGTTATTTCTTGTATCCTTCAAGTGGCACAGTTTCGGCCATAGACCCGCTACCTGTGCAGTACACGTTTCCACGGGAACGGAATGAGGGCGGCGTCAGTCGTAAACCTTCTACAAGATTACATTATCTGGGATCGACCCATGTCTTGACGGTACCATATACAACAATGCTATTAAGTCTGTTGCCATGAACAAGATCCGAATTTTCGTGTCCAGTGTTCGAGTGGCAAGAAATGTGCACATTGCTGCAGAAACCCACAGCCCTTTATGTTTGTTTGTAAGGTCTAACAACAGAAATTTCCACGTGGAATGTGCCCTTGGGAGCCCACAGGCTGCATCATCGGTTCCGCAAAAAGAGTTGAGATGCGAGTTTTTGTGGCCCCGCGCGCTCAGCTCCAGCTAGACTCGCTCCAGGGACCAATAAAACAGCTGACGTCACTCGTCTCCAAGGAGATACTTGTTTTTGTTGAGGTTTTTAATAAACCGAAGCGGCAGAAGAAGAAGAAGAAAGCCAGTTAGCGGGGGAGGCAGAGAGGGACTCTTGAAGGCAGACTGGCGAGTCTCTGACTGCAGCCAGCACCGCAAATAGCAGCAGCAACAACTTTTATCCAGAAACTTCACCAGTTGACCGCCATATTCGCATTTTCGCAACATATAAACACGTTTACAATCTTTCGCTACGAACAGTCGCAGGTACTACAAAGTGACAGCCCACAGTTCCAGTCACGCGGCCACCAGCAAATATTACCCTACCATTAAACAGAAGAAGTGTAACTTTACAAATATTATTTTAGAGTCTTAGGTAAAATAATTCCCAAATAAACATGTTTTAAATTGTCTAAATTATTAGTAACAGCGATGTTAGAAATGGTGCAGTGAGAGAGAACAGAACGACAGACAGAGAGAGGCAAAGGAAACACAAGTGGCAGAAACGAGAATTTGTACTTTAGTTACAGTGGTAAAGTAACACCTCAACACACGGAACGGATACATGCCAGGAGTTTGTTTAGTGTATCGAATAACCTTTAACATTAATGTCACATGAACGCATTTTAAGCCTCTTTCTATACTCATAGGTGTACTTACCTTCTGTATGCACAGCGGAAGGACAATAATGAGACTGAAATATTATAAAAGAAACGATGCAGAGGACAATATGTCTATTAATCATTTCCCTCAAAACAGTTCCCAATAGATCATATACACTAATCACTGCTGAAACATAAACTATGAGAAGTCTTAAATGAATCTCACGTTCTGTGAGAGAATTCAATTCTGCCGTCATATTTTCTGAATGTCAAACATCGTGTCAAATCGACGACTTTTAATGTCAATTTAACTTGAGCATCAAAAAATTCTTATGGAGACAGGACAGAGGAAAATAGGGGGTGAGTGATTTCAGGCTTCCGCTGCGGTGTGAGTGAGATCTCAGTTCTTTTGGTATTTTAAGCAGCGTAAAATGGCAGTTTCTTACCGATGTTTTGGGACAACCTCTCGGATCCATCCTCAAGGGTCAAGTCCTTCAAGATGGGACCGATAGATTGCCCCGAAACGTCAGTAAGAACCTACCATTCTACCCTGGGTAAAATCTCAAAAGAGCGAACATCTGAAATATGGGTGACTAAACACTGCAACCCAATTTTTAGATAGACGAATCCTTGCAATTATCCCTGTGTGATTATGCGCATTATTATGCAGAAGTTGTTAACGTTCCATTTCTGGCCTCAACAGCTTCATCTTGCTAATAAACGTTTCTGTATCCTACTCGATATTGATAATTCTTTCTTCTGGCACGGATTCTTTATGGGCTATCCCAATTAATGCTGCATAACTTATTTTATTTCAACCTCAATATACTCTTGCCGCACTGCTTATATCAAGTAAAACTAACTATTTATTAATTTAGTTTTTGCTAAACAACCAAATATTTCATAATGCGTGGATTGTTTACAGTTTTAGACTAATTCATCGTGCAACTGAGATTGCGGAAAGATAGTATGTTTACTTTTCTGTGTAAAATAATGGTGACAAATCCAAAGTTCCATACCTGGTACGTCGGTGATTCACGTCATGATGAATTTCAGGCTGACAAACAAAAATATTGAAAGGCGCGTAAGTTTGATGGTGTACATGAAGAGAGTAATGCATATAGCATTACATGAAAGGGCTATAAAGGATGAAGACAGGTCACTGAAGAAAATACAAAATTACAGGCCTGGCAAAGAGTATAAGGAAATCCAGGCAGGTTTTGCGCGAAAAAAAAATGATGTTTAGGTCGAAATAAACATTACATTTTCCGATCTGCAAACACAAGAAAAATGCGGGTGAAATATGTCTACGTCGCGTTATCGTAGTTTAATGGATAATCCACAAAGTCGCCTATAGCAATTAACTACGGATAGTGCCGCTGAGAAATTTGGAGTTTGATTCCCAGCAGGAGCAAAGGAACGCTTTTCTCTCCACAATGTCCAGCGTAGCTCTGGGTCTCATTCAGTCTCCTATCCAGTGGCACATCGGAGGCTTTTCTTTGGCAGTAAAGCTTACATGTTGCGAAACTGGCCACTCACACCTCTACTTGCACTCCCACACTCCGTCTTGCTTTGCTGAACAAACACAGTGATAACTTTAATTACTTTACCAACAATTTAAAAAAGAAGCACACTGGACGTTACTTCGTCAAAGTGATTGTAAACTGCTCGATTTATACATGAGATTGTTTTGAAAATCCTTTACGGTATATGGGTGTGTTAATGTTATGGAAGAAAATCCTTTTCCTCGGCCGGGTATATCGATATCCTAGACTTTTGTAATATCCATGCGTCCAGTGGGCCGAATTCCTGCAACGTGGTTACACTAAACGCAAAACCTGCTGCATGGATTGCAATGGACAGGCTGGCGCTGAATGTAGGTACTTCTCTGGCAACTTGTTTTGGTATAAGAAGTAGCCACAAAAATTGCAAGGCTCGAACTTACAAAAGTTGTGGAAACTTTCGCGAGCAGACAGACAAGAATTTGTAGAAATTATTATGAAATTCACAAACATAAGTGGACTTATGGAAAGTATTTAAGAAACTTACGCTAGCAAGTAGACAATGATTTATGGAAGTATTTACGAAAATTACGCGAGCAGGAAAATAATTTGTGGAAAGTATTTACGAAACCTATGGGAGAAGACAGACAAGTATTTATTGAAAATACTTACGAAATGTATTCTAGCAGACAGACAAGAACTTACTGAGAATACTTATGAAACATACGCGAGCAGAGAGACAAGTTGTGGGAATTACTTATGAAACGCTAGCAGACAGAAAAGAAGTTGTGGGAATTACTTATGCAAGTTACGCGAGCCGGCAGACAAGAATTTATGGCATGTATTGACAAAAGTTATAGGAGTAAACAGATAAGGGGAAATAGGTTATGGTGCAGAGCACTTTTTATTTTAAGTGAATTTTGGCTCCAATATTCAAGATATTCATAAAAAGTAGTGTCATTTCAACTTTCCCAACGCCCGGCCATTGGCTCTTATTTCTCTATTTGCACGTAGACCGTCCAAAGGGTTTCCTTTCTTCAGGTTTTCCAATCAAAATTTTGTCTCCATATTCCCTCCCATGCGTGTCATATGCTACCCCATTTTATTCACTTCGATTCGATAATCTTATTGATATCTGTCCATGTGTAATAATTACAATGCTTTTCAATAAGGAATTTTCTTAGTCTCCTGTTACATTCTATGCCTTAGGCTCAAAATCATCACCCTCTTTTAAAACATTCAGGTTTATAAGCCTTCATTAAAATGACAAACCAAGTTTCATATCCATAAAAACGTGCATAAAAACTATTTTCTATTACATCCGGTGTTTTTAATCTTCGTGTATTTAGGCACGGCCGAAAAGGCAAAAGATTCGACGAACAGGCAAACCGTACAAAATTTAAAATATACAGGCCGTTTTATTTAACATAATGCTGCAAAAACGCAAAGGCTAACATAAACATACCTTTAGCATAATTTAAAAATGACACAGAAATCCCATAATATAATTTGCGTAGTTTCGTGTTGGATTTTAAAGAAGATTAGGGAAGATTATAATTTTCAGACACGTTCTCTTCAAGTTTTCATGCCTTATTAGGTTTGCCCTTCATTTATGGTAGATGTCTATTATTACGAACAGAAACTCATTACTGAAAAGTTACTGAGGCTGTAGATGACAGCACACTGCTTAGTTCGAAAATTCTTTTCGCTTTAATTCGAAAAGTATTTTCGTATAGCAGTATCGTTATGTAGGGAACACTTCTTATTCTGTGGTTATGAATAAGTGTTAGCCTTCTAAGTTACCTCTAATTACTAACAGAACCAGAAAGTGCCCGGCGAGCTTAGTATTCTCTCCCATTGTGTACTTTACATTAACAGCTGGAAACAGAAAACGCGAGAAAGAGATGTTTCATTCAACGACGCTGCCCACTGATAAGATTATATAACATAGGTGGCAGGTGAATTAAATATGAGTATGGAACGCGGTTAAAATGAAGTTGGTAAGATTTACGAATAGTAACAATAGATAGCAGTGATAAAAGATATCAATATTTATGCTTAACTCGTCAGCATTGCATTATATGTAGTGTCTTGGGAGACGGAAAATTAAAAAAATGTGTGTATGTAGCATTACAACAGATGAAAATGAGGTTTATTGAGGTCAGGTTCTTTTGATGCAGCCTGTAGCTACAAGCACAGCTGTTGCTCGTGCGGATAAACGGTTATCTTAATAGATTTTATATTGAAAAAGTATCCATCGAAATTTCAACTGACTTCATAGCCTATTAGTTTTTCGCACAATGTGATATTACTAATATGTTATAAACTTGTACCAGTGTTCTATTTACCCCACGATATAATAACTATGTGGGAATTAAAGTTAAGATCCACGGACCTTAACATCGGTACTAGATGGAGGTGATTCGTCAGCTTCACGCCCTTGCAAGTTTCCGTAGAAGGAGCCCATGAAAACCCTTAGATAGGAGAGCGGGTAAGCCCAGAGACGGTCTTAATGATGTGAAAAATCTCTTTTCCCTGCCGGAAAACCTAACTGTCATTCCTTTGCGACTCATCTCTGGGCCTGTTCAATCTCCCGACAAAGATATTTGCCGTATCACGAGAATATAGTTACGTAGGTAAGATTCCTTTTTTAAAGATCTCTGCGACGAATTATGCTGCCTAATTCCTTCAGATGTTTTAGCCAACTGTGGTGTTGCAGTTGGCAAGAAGTGCAGAATGACGTAAATGGGACGGACACCAACAGCAGTATCATTATTCTTGCTGCTAAAAATTTAATTTTTCGATGTCTATTACATTGCGAGACTAAAATACTGTTTTTGTCATTAACAACGTGACGACTTCACTGCAAAAGTTGACAAGCCACGTATTATTATTATTATTATTAGTAGTAGTAGTAGTAGTAGTAGTAGTAGTAGTAGTATTAGTAGTAGTAGTAGCAGTAGTAACGTAAAAACACAATCCAAACTTTTTTTTACTGATGATAGATTTGTCGTGTTGTTACGGCTTTCGATGATTATGCTCGGTTGCAATCAAATATTGATTCCATCGAAGGCTTATGTACAGCTAATTGTATGACTCTCATCAGTAAAACTCGAGCCATTACTTTTTCCAGGAAAACCAATATCGTTTTCTTAAAATACAAACTTTGGTATTCTTATATCAATCTTAATGACCGTATTAAGAATTATTTACTCGTAACTTGGACTTTCAATGGCATGTTGATTATATTTTTTCTCCAACCGTTTCGTTGTTGGTTTCATTCACAATATTTCTTGTTCATTTTTGAATCTTGATGGTTTATTAATTTTATATTCTACATTACTGCACCTAAACGAAAAGTACGCATCTGTAGTATGGAATTCAACTACACCTACTAATGCTAGAAAACTTCAGCGCATGTAAGGGAAGATTGTAGCTCCTGGCTATAATCCACTATTTTCCCCAAGCAATAATAGCTAAGGTTATGCTAATTCTCTTCAGCTTCATAAGTTATGAACTCTGCATGACCGAATGCATCATCTTCATCGATTTTTTATTAATGTTCTTTTTTTTAAGGTGGGATCTACTGTTTCTCCTTTTGTATACATCAGTCTCTTTCCTATTTTTGTTCAAGTTTACCGACCACTGCCACCGGGCTGAAAACCATTTGTAGTAAGTAAATATCATATCTTGTCCACCTTCCATGGGAACATCTGAGACTTCCCTTGTTTCACCTTAGTTCATCCTTCAAAAACTGTCCCGCCACCAGACGTGTAACTGTGGCAAATTGAGTTTGTAGTGAATTTTATGCATACGGAAGGCAAATATTCACAATCAGATTTTATATTATTATTAGTTCATTTTCATAATGTAGCATAATTAAATATTTAAGCATTCTTCTGTTTGTTTTTTTTCTGTTAGTTTCATGTGTCCTGTCTATTGTGCTTTGCTATTTGTGATTTTACAAAGTGCTCTTTCTATTATTAGCCATATGGCTATTGACTTAGCACATTAATACATAATAATTGAATTGTAATATTATTATTATTATTATTGGACAAAAGTTTTGTTGTTGAGTATTTTTTAGGAACTGATTGAAAAGGTGCATTTGTGGGGAAAATTCCAAAGATCTGTATTCTATCAAAGGAGATGCAAATTTGAATCTTGCGCTAATTACACAGACCTGCACCCAAAATGAATGTAACTGCCCAGCAGTAGGTTCACGGGACTGGGGTAAGTTGCAAAAGAACCACGCTGTGATCTAATGCACTAGGAGTTCGGTCGTAGCCTATTGTCAGACACTATTCCAGCAAGTCCTCCGACGTATTGAAGAAAACTACAACAAACCCAAATCAATTCAAAGACCTGAAGTATGAGATGCTACGAAACTCAGGCACCAGGAATGCTGTGTAACCAACGGCCATGCTGGGTACTTTTATTGTGTTAAAAACTGAAACCTATGAATAAGTAAGTTCTGTGAGTAATATACTCCTGTACTGTACAAAAATAGGAAAGGAACTGTGATACAATAAATTAATGTGCCTTCCTGGAAGAACAGAAAAAGCAGCATGAATATAAGCCACAGGTGTACACGAATTACAGATGCGCGCACGAGTGCGCAGGAAGTTCCACGAAGAAGTAACCAAACTTCGCTACCGTGTGATACACAGTATTCGAAATGAGGAATAAAACCATACGTCTATTCTCCGCTATGATCGGATTAAGTGCTAGCAAAGGAGGGCATACCCAACATTTCTGGACCGCGCTGATAAAGAAATATACACTTAATTTTTTATCGGTTGCTGCGTTCCCTACAAAATACTCTCCTACCAATTTTGTATTATAGGTCCAACTTGTTGGCCATTTCCGAAATTGACTTTTTGTAATCGCGTGTTGGACGGTCAGCGAATGCTCCTGAATTTTAAAGGCATCTTAAAAAACACTACCCCATAGTTGAGATTTCATTTTAGGGAAAAAGAAGAAATCATAAGGGGCCAATACCCGGCGAGTTAGGATGATCACTGACATACTGTAGAGTCCAAAATTGCTGCACTGAAAAAGTAGCACGCGCATTTTGATGGTGTATGAACGGGTATTAATTCGTGCCAGCTTTCCAAATTTTCGCGGTAGAATGACTCCCTCAGACGTTTTGAAACATTCCGACAGAACAGCCCGTTAATTTCTTGGCCAGGAGGAAAAAACTGTCGATGCAAAATTTCCTCAGAGACAGTAAAGACTGCCAACTTGCCCTTGATGTTCGACCTGACTTGCCTCATTTTCGAATGTGGAGTTGACAGGTTTTTCCAATGTGAGGACTGCTATTTGGACGTACCAGTAAACCCATGTTTTGGATGCAGCTTTCTCAATTTAAAGTACAACTTAATACATATGTGTTATTCATTCACAATAGCCATTAGAAAACCGCGAATCGTACTAACCATGAACAACAATACGAACCCACTGAAAACAAGGCAGAAGATTGTGGCTACAAAACCTACTAGACCGACTCAGAATATAGCCGTACTACGGCGTCTAGTGGCAAAGAGCTGGTTCACTTGTCGTTCTCGGTACTAGAGGTGGGTTCGGGAACAATTGGATACGTCTTCTTACGCATTGTTCTTCCTTTTCCCGCAGGCTTCCCTATTTCCAAGCAGTTCTAAACACATGCATGGCAGCAGGGGTTTCAACCATTTACCATACTGTACACAGCTCGCATATTTTATCGGTAAAATTCCTCTTGGTAGGCGATGAAGATAAAAACCAGACTAGTGCAAGATCCTCCATACACGTGCCGGCGTCATACCAGTTATCAAGGAATTTCTGCGACCATTTGTAAGAGGGATTCGCTGCACTGCATCTCGCATGTCCTCTTCTCAAAGCCGTGGCTGTCCACGTTTTGCATTCACTCGTGTAAAGAATCCAGACGCGTTCAACATTCTACGTACATTCCCCTGCGGTTTATATCAAGATCTGATCCAAATGTCCCCCAGAACACCCACCTGAAACTTTCATTACGACAAACAAAGTTCCGTGCATGAAATCCTTAACCAAAAACAAAAAATTCTGTTAACTGTGTTCGTAATGAGCCTACGCGCGTCAAGAAATGCTACTAATTCATATAACAATATGAGCAACTGCAATTCCTGAAGGAACTGCTATTTAGATTGAGTAAAAGAATGAGCAAATTTGAAAAGTGTTTCTTATATGGACGTAAGCTGAAAACGAACATTTCTTCGGTCTTTAAAGAATGGGTTTACTCATTTATGTGTGCGACGTAATATCGATATATCGATGCAACAATGCAAGGACCATAAAATATTATTATTTGAGGTTTTACGAAGGTGACAACAGAAATTAAAGTTTTCTTGGATGTGACGCCGTCAGTTTATGCAGGTAAATACAGTTTCGGAAAAAACAGGTTTCCTACATCTTCAATGTAGGCTCTTAAAGACGGAGGTAGCGGCTTTCTCCGAAGCCTTGGTATCTCTATGCAATTACACAACGTAACAGGCCAGACGCTAGTATTCTTCATTCACTAACTTTGCTCACCATTAGCTGAATATGACTTGTGCCTGTTTTGATTCGAGATCAGAGTGTACTTTCTGTCCGTCTGGCTGCAGCGGTAAGTCACGACGCCAAGGGAATCTAAACCGGATATAATGGAGCATTTCTTTCTTTCATTCACAGCCGCAGATTGTTGAAAAATTCTTAATTGTAAGAACAGTTAAAATATGAACCTTGTCAATAGAATTTATGTCTGTTCCGCTATGCGCAGAATGATAATTGCAACCGCCATTTCTTGATGTGTGTGCGCCGAACAGCGGAGCGCAGGGTGTGGAGTTGGTTATTCGCCGGGCAAAAGGATCAGCCAGTACACTGTCTTACCTATTATGCACGAAGTGTTCACTGGCATCAAGTGCGAGTCACGATTATAAGTATCATCGTCTTCTTGGATCTAGCACCGCGCACTTTCGTAGAAAAGAAATCAGGTGTGGGAAATGAATGCTACCTCGTTGTTTAGGTCAGACTCTTATTCGATATAGAAAGGAACACGCAACACAAAAAAGAAGGCTAACTGTATTGGTAACATCTTGCGTAGGAACTGCCTGCAAGGCACGTTACTGAAGGAGAGATAGAAGAAAAGGCAGAAGGTTAGAGAAGACGAAGAAGAAGAGTAATGGAATTTGAAAGAGGAAGCACCAAATCGCACAATCTGGAGAACTCGCTTTGGAAAAGCCTGCGAACTTGTCATAAGACACACTACGCAGGGGAACAACTACAATATATAACCTTAATATCTAACTAACGTGTTCTGATAACTAGATTACAGTGACTGGAACCTTAAAATTTGGTACAGAACACTCTACTTCTTAAAGACATCAGTATTATTATTATTATATTTCTTTACCCCAGGGTTCGCATACATTTTCGCTGCGTCGTGCCAGATTTACGTTTAAAGCTGCTTATAAATAAGAAGTGGCGACAACAATCCTTGTTAATCCACAACAAACTTCTGTACTTCTGTCAGCCAGGTAATCAAATTTTAATTTCAGTGGTTTTCGGACTAAACAGACTGCGGGGATTCCTGTCTTCAGTGATGTTATGTTGTGTCGCTGGACGTGCGGTTCCAGACGTTTCAAAGAAAGGTATTGTTCATTCTCACGGATCTAGGCGACCAAGTCGTCTAATTCCGCTTTTCGGGCTTCTAATTCTTTTGAATCGTTGCACCTCAAGGTCAAAAACAATAAAGTGATACAATGTTGTGTTTTCTTGTAGCCATCTCCTTTTGGGTAATCGTGCTTTAGTTCTTAAAGACGGGTAAGTGTCGCTACATGAAGAATGTGTCTGACGACAGGAGTTGTAGTTTGGTGAGCTGCTGAATTCTGAAGAATTTTCATATGTTAATGTGGGCACACGTGTAATCACCTGCATTAGCTGATAGTTCAGTCGGCGCCGAACTTGTCATCGGCACCAACAGCTTGCAAGTCCTGTCTTAAAAGTGTGTGTTACAGTTTGTTTCCAACAGGCCATGCACTTTACAAAGCAGCTACACAGATATGTCCCACACATACGCTGTTCATACTTGTTTTCGTTATAGAGGCGAAACATCACTAGTTTCACGCTAGTGATGTTTCACGTTCGTATCTGGTGTGTTTCTTTAATCGCCCTGCACGTGTCCCTTGGGGTAAAAGCAACTTGTAACTCATGGAAAGGATTTCCCGAACTTACACGGCATGTGTTATGTAGCCTAAGGTAGAAAATTGTGTTAACCATCTCAAGAAATATTATCTTACGTAGGCCTATCGACAGAGTCGAAATCGGTCATAAGGTCATGAAAGTGACTGAATATTTTGTGTTGTTGTAAGTGCGTGTAATTCTAACTGAGGATTATAATGTTATGGTTAACGGTGAGGAACCTACTGGCACCACAAGATATCTGACTCTACGGTATATACGTGGTATCGCATAAACCGATGTAATCATAACCGGTTTCGACTCGCCTCCTAAATTACATTTAGGAGGCGAATCTGGGAGGAAATGTTATGTCCAAATGAAACAACAGGCAAGTTTCTCCGAAAAGTTGGCAAATTCGTATATCAAAATACACGGTTTCACATCCTAGAAGACCGTAAAATTAATAATCTTCGCCAGATAACCGCATATATGAAAAAAAAAATCGATTAGTTTCTAAGCAAAATTTGCCACACTCTAATATTTCCAAATCTTTACTATTTTATTTAAATGACGTTTTATTAACATCATAACCTAAAACTGCAGTAGGCTGAGTTTAACACTTAGAAGCCTCTCAAAGGAAGAAACGTGAAATACTTTAAACCATCGTCCCTGAATATGGCGGAAGGGACTAGATAAATAAGTTCGAAACTGCCCGCAGGGTGGAACACTTCTGGTGCGTTCATTCTTTTATGCTCTTTGGAATTCAAAACCGAGAAGAACTGTAATAAAAACGTCGAACACTACACATGCTATAAGCACCCTCCATGCCTCAGTTGCTGTTTTACGATCACCATTCCTGACTGAAATGCAACTTTTCGCCACCTACCAGACATTCTCGTAAATGTGAACAGGTCTTCGTGTAAAGTGACTGTTATTTCTTTCCGATTTTAATCGAAATTGGAATTTAGCACTCACAACGGGGGAGGAACACAGGCCGAACCAGACGGACATAACATAAACAAAACAGCATGCCACCAGATAACCTCATGTACAGTCTGTCTTAGTAACTTCATTCCTACACTAATTTACGCTCCCTGAGGATGATCCCATAGAGAGATTGAAACATGTAGGAGATATTTTAAATCCATTTTAATCAAATAATGTTGTTTTAATGGTTTGACAAGTATGTACAATTACTTGGTTTTAATAAATATTGTTATCACATTGCACGGTAATAAAATGAAAATATAATGAAAAAAAATTAGCGACAAATGTTAGTAATAATTTCTAACAACGAATTTCACAAAAACCCGTCCTGTGGGAATTCATTTTTTCCATGCAGAGAGGCGGGCGGACGGACTAAAAGACAAGGCGAAGGTAAGAGTCGATTTTCGCAACTGCTTTGCAGAAGCGCCTGGAAGAGGAATACATTCAGTTATGATAATGGATCTATTGACAGAAAATTGAAATCGGAAGTCGAAAACATGAAGGCGAATCATTCGGTTGTTTCTAAAGAAGAATATGATAGCATTCAAGTGGGCAGCTTTCCTACTTCCTGTTAGTGAAATCCCGCGTTTAGATCGGCCACATCTCTTGAAGTACCTTGAAGATTTCCCTCAATCCCTCCAGGTAAATTCTGGGAAAAACTCAAACTAGGCCACGACCAATTCTTTCCACGTCATTTACATCTCACCATTCGCTAGCTAACCATTCTACCGTATTCGTCCTAAAACAAACCGTAATCAAACTACTAAAATAGGAAGTGTATAAAAAGACTATTTGCGCAGTGGACAAGACGAGTTGTAGAATATTGCTGCAGATACATTCACATTGAGAATGACAATAAAGAAACAACCAACATTAAAACAACAACTGTCATAATTCCGTTATTTCAGCACTGACAATTAAATAATAATACTTGCTATTACAGCCTAGTATCGCTGTAACTTAAGGCGTCAAGATAATAGATGATTTTCCATTTAACGGTGACGTCTATAAAAATCCGTCGCACAAAAAGCATTTTTACATTGCTGAGGGTGAATAATACAATAACTAAAATGGCGACGGAGTTCTTACCATTCTTACCATGTGCGAAGTAAAGAATATGAGAAAGTTTCTAACAACACAAACTTAAAAAGACTTAGTCCATTACTTAGCACATAACGTCGCAAGATAATATTATACAACACCGACATGACAGTTCTGCAAATTGCCTTAAATATTTAGGCTGTGCCATTTTCGGTTTATATAAATTTACCTCTTAGTAAATCCTTTAAACTGCAAAATTTGTCTGCGTAGCCTATTGTTATTAGTTCACTTATGGCGTTTCAGAAAACAATACAAGAAGGAAAGAAATGAATTAACACTTTCTGTACGCGGAATGCAGAGTTACTATGGTTGCGGGAACAGGCGTATTTCCGTCAGACACAACCCTTTATTATTCTTTAAAACACTATAAATTTTGGCCAGAAGTTGATCATCCTCAGACGTTTCAATACGAAAGTCTTAAAAACAAGGTAAAAACGTTTTTAAGACTACTGTACTAAAACAACTGAGGGTGATCAGCTTCTGATCGAAACATGTAAATGTTTGAAAGAATAATAAAGGGCTGTGTCTGACGGAAATATGCTTGTTCACGTGGTTATTTTGCACAGAACGGGATGGCTAACATAAATTTAAAAAAATATATTACAGGGTGCCGCAGATAGCAGGTGTAGTTACTGCTGGCCTTTAACCATTTAAGCACATTGGTAAATATGCGTACCCATTATTTTCAAATTAAAAAGCTCTGGATCACACAAATGTAGATATTTATATGTTTTGTGATTGTCACAACAAACAGAGATTATTTCCGTAATTCCCCCCGATTTAAGCGTGTGATAACAAAGACAGTGTGTTTTATGTTAGATACGAACAAGATTTATATATGCTATTTGCATTACTGTCAAAGAGTGGAAAGGTTTAGTGGCGTGTAACGGAATAATACCTATTTCTTTCAAGAAATGAATCACGTACATAAGTAGGGTAAACGAACCGATTGTAAGGTAGTTTCCTAATACGAGACACCCCAGCTGAGGCCAAAGTAGTTGCTGAAATCTCGTGGTAACCACGTGATCTGCTTCAGTCAGACCTTAGAAGTTATCTGTGAGCAACTGGAAGCTGTGTGGTGCAGGAGACATTTCACAGAAGAGCATATCACATTTTTCAGTTCTCGAGTTTTTTACGGGGCTCCATTTACTTCAGTTTTTCTACCTGAAGTTAAAAACAGAGCTTTAATTGATTTGCACACATTTACGTTCATATTGTTAGCTATACTATACGCTAGTTACTTGTCTTCTCCAAAGTTGTTCCTACTTACTTACTTACTTACTCCATGGTGTAGAGTCCTTCTTGAGAAGCTAACTGGTTTGCAGCTAGTCAAGAAATTCCCCGCATTTTACGAAACCCGAAGGTTCATTACCGCACTCACAAGCGTCCGCCACCTGTCCCTATCTTGGGACAGCCCAATCCAGTCCACATACCCACATCCCACCT
>Ga0123352_10008505_pt1 | contig 15979 bp, 9 predicted proteins | sample TergutLab28metaG_FD_89700 | JGI IMG/M metagenome (GOLD analysis project Ga0123352, IMG submission 89700) | Labiotermes labralis P1 segment gut microbial communities from Petit-Saut dam, French Guiana - Lab288 P1 | ecosystem: Host-associated > Arthropoda: Insects > Digestive system > Gut ... | reverse complement strand
GTGTGTGTGTGTGTGTTTGTGGTGTGTGGTGTGTGTGTGTGTGTGTGTTGTGTGTGGTGTGTGTGTGGTGTGTGTGTGTGGGTGTGTGTTTGTGGTGTGTGGGGTGTGTGTATGTGTGTCTGTGTGTGTGTGTGGTGTGTGGCAATGGCGGAATGATAATGACAGTGAAAAAAACCGAAGCAGTGGGAGATTAATATGAGTCAATGCCACATACGAGATCAATATGATTGCCACAAGGCAATTAAACACGGAGGCCTCTGACATGAGTATGAATAAAACCGTACGCTGAGCATCTTCACAAATTTACATAATCATAATATTCAAGGTGTTTTAGGACTAAACTGTCATAATCCGTGAGAATGTTCTTTACGTTGAATTGCATCGTTATAACCAAAAATAACTGCGTCCGAATTTGAAAGTCCACAGGATAATTGCCAAAACTTCAGAGTAAGAGAACTGATGTATCTTTTATGATTTCCTAACACGTGTCAAAACAACGACGAATTTAAAGTTACTGCTATGTTAACACACATACTGTCTAATTAACATCTAAGCGCCATAAAAGATACTGATTACGAAAGAAAATTTCGCACTAGTGTCATAAAAATCATCCTTATTATTGCCAAATATTTTCCAATTTTTAAATTCAATATCATGCATCCCATTGTGTATCAGTATACATTTTCCATTTTTTAAATTCAATATCATGCATCTCATTCTGTATCAGTATACATATTCATTTTTTTTTTAAATTCAATACCATGCATCTCATTTTGTACCAGTATACAGTTTCCAATTTTTTAAATTCAATATCATGCATCTCATTGTTTATCAGTATATATTTTCTATTTTTTTTAATTCAATATCATGAATCTCATTGTGCATCAGTACACTTATTCCGATTTTTTAAAATTCAATATCGCACATCTCATTGTGTATCAGTACACATTTTCCAGTTTTTTAAATTCAATATCATGCATCTCACTATGTATCAGTATACATTTTCAAATTTTTAAAATTCAATATGACGCATCTTTTTGTGTATCAGTACACATTTTCCAGTTTTTCAGATTCAATATCATGCATCATTGTATATCAGTATACAGTTTCCAATTTTTTTAAATTCAATATCATGCATCACATTATGTATCAGTATACATTTTCCAATTTTTTAATTCAAAAATTCTTAAGCAGAATTTTGTTTATATCTTACGAATACTAGTATAATGGTGTGCGGCAAAGGGTTCTTGTGAAGGCGTAACTATACTTTGTGTTTTCACTGATTGCGACCAATTTCTTGAATAGATGAGAAAATACATGATTCTAACAAAGAAATTTGATACACAAACAAATACAAAAACGTATAAATTCTTTGGAAGTAGCATATTTACCAGTGAAGTTCGTTGCCCACACATGTACGTCGAACGTCGGTTCGACCTCCTTATTGAATCTCATTCTAACTTCTGTCTCAATTTCTGTGCACTGCTGGGCGGATTCAAACTCGCCGTCGCATGCCTGGAGTTGCAGCTGTGAAACAAAAAGGAAAATCTCTGTTACTGGACCGGAGTTGCTATGATAGGAAAATTTTCATCTTCGTGATACAAACTTCTATATAACTTACGTCTCAACATTTTTACCAAAATCACCGGAGCACCAATCTCTTTTTCCTTCTGTATGAGAATTCGTACTAGCAGTTACCGAAAACACAAAATTGTTTAATGTCCCAACGTCTGGACTTGAAATGCACGATCTACTATTATAAGTGTTATGTTCTAAATGTTCCCGGAATCACTTTATATCTGAGAAATATTAAACAGCATAATCACACAAGCTATTTTTTATTCAAAATAATCCCTTACAGCGACAGTAAAAGTATTGAAAACATTCCTGGAAGCCATTTTATGAGGACCTTTACAGCTCTTTCGTCGCATTCTTAATTCTGTCGGTAGCTTCACAAAAGCGCCGTTACTTCAATGGAGGATTCAATCTAGGAAATAGGTAAAAAATCAGCTGAAGCCAGGTCAGGAATATATGGGCGGAACTCTAGTGTTGTCACATTGTTCTTTGCTAATAAATCCTTGACCAAAACCTACCGGTGTGCTGGAGCATTGTCGTGAAAAAGAAATCAACTTTTTTTTTTAATTTTCTGGGTGTTTTCTTCTGACTGCATCCCTAAAGAGACTAATTGTGTCAATGTTCATTTCTGTCTAACTCCAATAATTCCTGTGAATTCTACCAGCGAATTTTTGGAAAATTATAGAGGTTTTACGTAAAACATTCGCCAATGCTGAACTTATTAGGGATATTAAATTAATAAATATTCCTACCTGTGCCTTGTGCTTTAACCAAACATTTTCTGCAGGAAGTAGAATTTGTGGTAGGCGTAACATGTAACTAAATAGTTTGTGGGCCCTGAGGTAACATTCAGGAAGTCGCAGATTCAAAATAACAAATGATCTCAAATTAATGCTTGTGAATAACTGCGAATACAAGAACCCGTGAGATGGAATTTTTTAAAATTATTCACAATTTTCGAAATTGCTTCATTTTGTTAACGTTAATTTCTCGAAAGTTAATGATAAATGAGTGGAATAAATTTTATCCCTACTGCTTTGAAAATATAATAGGCCCGTACATTTTTCTAAGGTAAATATTTCATAAAATATATATATTTTTTAAATCGGTCAATGTTTCAATAGTTGCATTGTGAACAAGACCACCCTCACTTACATCACCGTGGCCTTTACCTGTTTCATTTGCCCTTCTATAACGAAAGTAGTACGGAATTTTCTGTAGGACGGACAAAATATTGTTTGCTGTTCTGCCATTACGTAGTCTACATTACCAGACGCTTAACACCTGTTATTTTTACTTAACCCAGAGTGTCTGTTGTCACACAGTGGCGTACCCAGGAATTTTGATAGGGGGGGGGTTCAACAAATTCAGTTGAGGATAGAGAGAACGGTGATCTGGGGGCGGTAGCCCCCCCAGTCAGGGGTTCTGAAGGCAGCTGTAATTTGGTACAAGAAATTTCATTTCATATAGTAAAAGTTTCTTAATTTTTGGTATTTTAAGACTATTTATGATGACAACCAATTTATTTGTCATTGCTAATGTAAAACAATTACGAACGTAGTTAATTTTAGAATTTTACTGCCTTTTTCCGGACATCTTGAGGTGCTGACGTCCTAAATTCAGCAATTTTTAACATTTTTCACAACCGTGTGAGTTTGGCAAGATTTAGGAGTGAATGCGGAATTTTGGGGGGGTTTGAAACCCCCAAACCCCCCCCCCTCGTTACGCCACTGTTGTCACATAAGAAGCATTAAAGAACACAAACCAAGAAGATACGTACGTTACGTCATCATAATCATCACATAGCTTGCAAAGTTTGGGGGCTTGTGACCTGTTCCGTTCACTTTAACAGACCACAATTATTTTGAGGTGTCGTCCTTGGCTTGGTTTCCCACCTGAGTGATATTTCACAATTCAGTGTGGAAGTCTGTCTGTCTCAGTCCATTTCCCACACATGATGTACACATTATTTCTGGAGTTATGAATTTGTTTCTACAACTGGACTAATTTTAAGCTCTGGTAAAATATCTTCATTTGTTTTGTAATCCTGCCATTTGTATTTTGCTCTTTTTCTTATCAATTTCATTTCTGCTCTATTTAACTTGGTTTCTATTTGTCAAAGTTTCCCATCTTTATAAAAAGGTAGGAAATAGCAACTTGTCATGCATTTTTAGTTTAGAGGGTTTCGGATTTGAGAGAGTTTTAATCTATTCGAATATTTCCCGTCATCTAGAAAAATGTTGATATATTAACAATAATATCTTCGTCATTATACACTAAAATGTATTTATCTCAAAATTACTGTATTAGGATTTCATCAGTCAAGATCAGTTATTCTGTCAAAGAGCAAATTTATGAATAACGTTATAAAATCGAGAACAAATATTATCTATTTCTTTAGTTCTGTTTCTATCCAGCATGGTAGGATCAGAAATTTAAAATCAAGACCAAGCAAACGTACATCATTTAGAAATATTTATAAGCAACTAATCTTGACATTGAAAATTTCACACTCTACTCATGTCTACACTGTAGTAGTCATACAAGAAAGACACAGCACCATAATCCTTTAACCTAGAACAGCAGATTTATAACATTTTTGTTTCTTGGTTCAACGACGTTATCCCAATTTCAAACGTTAGATTATACATGTATGCAGCAATGGAATAGTGAACGTAGCGAAATAACCCTTACCATTGCGGCTTCCTTTTCGGAAGGTGTCGAGTTCAAACCTGGAATCGGGCTCTTCTCGAGGCTTTCCTAAGTCATTGCACTCGAATTACGTTACAGTACCTCAAATTAAGGCATGAACGCTTGCTTCTAAGTAGCTTTTAATTTTTAATGCACTTATTTTCTAATATACGAATCTGTAACACGCTGCACCACTCACAGCGTCGTTAAATAAGCCATAAATAAATAAATATAAAATATAAAATGTTTTTGGCTTGTGATCGAGTGAGTCACATTGAGTAGTTAGTCACAGTAATAAAAACAAGATGGCAGCGGTTGCACACTTGGGTTGGTATTATAACAAAAGAAAGGCCAGACAGCGTTATGAAGCATTAAAAAAATATCTATGGTTTGGTCGGCATTGCAGCTTCTTGCTTTGTTAACACAATCCGTCATGCTTTGTCTTAAGAAACTTCACCTGGATATTCAGGGAAATTCTGAAATGTAAGTGCTTGTGTCAGTATAGTTACGATTTAGTTTGCCACTAATCTATATCAAGCCCTCTTCTAAGAACCTGTACAATTAATGACGATAATCGAGAAGAATAAGATGGGTTGGGCATGTGGCGCTTATGGGTGAAGAGAGGGGGTGTATAGGGTCTTGGTGGGGAAACCGGCAGGAAGGAGACCACTGGGGAGACCTAGGCGTAGATGGGTGGATAATATTAGGATGGATCTCCAGGAGCTGGGGTGTGGGTATATGGACTGGATTGGGCTGGCCCAGGATAGAGACAGGTGGCGGACGCTTGTGAGTGCGGTAATGAACTTTCGGGTTCCGTGAAATGCGGGGAATTTCTTGATTAGCTGCAAACCAGTTAGCTGCTCAAGAAGGACTCTGCACCATGGAGTAAGTAAGTAAGTAACTCAATACATTTGTGAGTTTATACCTTATCTCAAACGTTGTAATGTATAGCGGAAAGTGTCCTTGGGCAACAAAATTAGAGAAAAGAATTTTTAAAAACTTTCCAGTTGAGAATTCAACAGGCTGTACGCTAGTAATTAACAATGAGAGGGGGCCGGGGGGTTGCGTGTAGTAAGACTCCTCATCTTCTATTAATCATAAACCACAGCGATGTGCGTTACTGTAACAGATATCGAAAATAAATATCGAATTATTTCCCTTAAAATATATTTTGACTTTTTCTTAGAATTAAAATACTTACTTTGAACGTATTAGCCATATCCACCTGAAAATCTTCTAGGAGCCAGAGTTCGTTTCTCCTCATCTCCATATACTGCTTAGCAGTATCTAAACAATAACGCGTAAATACAGTGTTAACCCAAGCAAAAGAATAATAAATACGTACGCTATTATTGGAAATACATAAAACTGTGTTTGGTTTATTAGAATCATGTATTTATTTCTTTATATTCTGAAATATATGTGCAAATAATTTCACATTATAAATTTTTGCAAAATATAATTAGCATGGTACTGTACCAAATTTTGGGTGACGTTTACGCTTTCTATTAATTTTTAAGCGATTCCTACAACAAGAATACATCAGTCAATAAACATTACCAACCATTTCACATGTATTTAAAAATACACTTTAATATAAAATCCACTAATACTCTGAAATGTTTCGATCTTCTTAGACGATCCTCAAGAAGTCTTGCTACAAAGAAGCATACACAAAACTACGTAAAATTATTTAGAGCCATCAGATGATATGCTTGACTTTCTCGTGATATAAAAAATTGTAATTGTATTACTTTGGGATATTCACGTTATGCATAACGATCGGCACATCTACTACGAATAATATAATATCCACAATTCTTAAGAATAAAAAATATTTAGACTATTTGTTAAATTCGTCTGTGTTTTTTATACGCTTGATGAAAGACTCCCTCAGGACGATCTAAGAGGACCGAGAAAATTCGGAGTAAAATCGTATTTTATGTAAAACTGTATATCTTAACCCTTTGACGCCTAATGTCAACTAGAGTGGTCCTACCGCACCGCTAACCTCTAATCTTCCATTTTATATATTTATTCAACAAGTATAGATACTGAATATTTTAAACGTGGTATATACTCTCTGTTTTTTTCTCTTCAAAATGCAGTTTGTTTCATAATTCTAACGTAATTGGTTCCTGTTTTATTCACATTATATATACAGGATGTGCTAAAATTAAAAAAAAATCATTCCGGTGCCAAACGGTTAATACTAGTGCATTTTATGTAAATACTAATTAGAATGTTCATTATTGCACTGATATGGCTCCCTCAGGATGATCTAAGAGGATGGTGAAAATTCGGAATAAAATCGTACTTTATGTGACGCTGTATATCTTAATACTCGTACTAGTGCATTTTGTACAATTTAAGAAGTTTATATTTTGGTTTCTATCTTCGTAACTCTATGAGTGGTGATAAAGTACAACGATATATACAGATCTCACATCTGTGACAGACACTCGGACGGAAACTTACCATCTCCAATGACGGAATACTTCATTCCTTCGGTACCATTAAGTCCATTGTCTTTATCGTCGATAGCACTAAAAACCATTTTAATTCCATTCACATCCGTCAACACCTTTCCTGGGACATTATCCTGCAAAATTTTCATTCCATGATATATCGAAATAATACTTGTGTTTGTAGTCTGTAATCTATAATGTACTCTCTCGATTCAAGTTCAAGAGCTAAATACAGGGTTATTCAAAATGATTGTCGGGGTGTTAATTTATCATACACAAAACACCTCGTTCTCCAGATGCAACCCCATGTGATTCCTTTCTATGGGGTTACGTCAAGAATCATGTTTATATTCCTCCACTTCCCGCAAGTATCCCGGAACTGAAGGTTGTTACATGCTACGAACAGTTTGGAACGAACTCGATTATTGTGTTGATGTTTGTAGAATCACAAAGGGTGCAGATATAGAGCACCTGTAAGGTATGTAACAAAAACTTGAAGTGATGTTCTATTAAATAAAAAACACATATACTGCTATCTCAAGTGTATTGTTTATGACAAGTTGTTTAAACCCCGACAATCATTTTGAATAACCCTGTATATGTAAATGAACAATAAATCATAAATATTTCACAATATAAGTCCAGAAAATGATTTTCTTATTAAACACTCCACCTACTGAAGAAGGCATATCTCAAGTTGTATAGAATCTAAATTACAGGATGGAAGACCGGCTAACTGGTACAGACGTACTGATATACTGGCACAAACCAAATGATGGGCTGTGTAAACATACTGATGGACTGGTGATAATATATTAATCGACAGGTAGTAGTGTACTGATAGGTTTGCACAAATATACTGAAAAAATGCTACAAACATATTGATGAACTAGTATAAATGTCTGATGGAATGTGCACAAATCTATTTAAGGGCTGGCATAAATATCCTAACGGAATGCTATAGACACACTGATGGACTAGTATAAATATCGGATGGAATGTGCACAAATCTATTTACGGGCTGGCACAAATATACTAACGGAATGCTATAGACATACTCATGAACTAGTATAAATATGTGATGAAATGGCAAAAATCTATTTACGGGCTGGCACAAATATACTAACCGAATGCTATAGACATACTGATGGACTAGTATAAATGTCTGATGGAATGACACAAGTCTACATACGGACTGGCACAAATACACAAAATTTCTGGCACAAATATTCTGACGGAATGCTATAGAAATATTGACAGACCAGTATAAATATGCAATGGACTGGCACAAATCTACATACGGGCTGAAACAAATATACTGATGGACTGGCACAAATATACTAATGTGCTAGTATATATATTCGTGTTTCATTACATATGTACTGTTGAATTGGTACAAATAAAATTATGGAATATTGTAAGTAAAATCATGGGGCAGGATAAGTGTAGCAATGAATTAGTGTAAATAAGCAGATAAACAAACATAAATACGTAGGATATTCGGAAAGTAAGTACCGTCTGCGCATATCTCTCGCGCATCCTCGAGACTGTCACTTTGCGCATGTGCAGTGACTTCCTCTATCAATTAAGAAGACACAGACGCCATTTCGTGAAATGCGTGTTATGTTTATGTTTGTTCCTCTGCATTATACTTGTTTAAGACAATTGAAGGGCCCGCCGACTGTAAAATAGGTCTGTAATTCGTTTTTTGAACGTTAGGAATGTGCTACCAAGTGAGATTAATCACCAGATCTGTCAAGTGTATGGTGACAATGCGATGAGGGATGGCATGGTTAGGAAATGGGTTCGGATGTTCAATGAAGGACGAGAGAATTTGCACGATGAGGCGCGAAGTGGGCATCCATCTTTGGTGAATGATGATTTGGTGCGTAAGGTGAACGAAAGAGTGCGTGACGACAGACGTTTCACAATTTCTGATCTGTCCCTGCACTTTCCTCAGATTTTAAGGATTCTACTCTATGACACTGTCAGTAGTGGTTAGCATCGCAGGCGACCGCATTCTATGAGGAGGGTATACAAAAACTTGTGCCCCGCTACGATAAGTGCCTCAATAATGGCGGCGAATATGTGGAAAAATAGTTTGAAGAATGTAGAATCTGACAACAATAAAATTTTAAACGAAACCTAAATCGATTTTTTATACAATGAAACGGTATTTACTTTCTTAATAAGCCTCGTACGTTAATTGACTAGTGAAAATACCAGAGGCATAGTACGGAAATGTTGGGGGTGTAGTAACAACACTGATGGGCTAAAATAAAACGCTTTAGATTCAAATGTAACAGTTCAGTCTAATTTTCATATCATGCTTGCAGAATAGCCTTACTGTGTTCGGACACTAATTCAACAAACTTAATATTTCATCCCTTTTTTCCTAGCCGAAATTTTGTGGTCGTAACAAAAAATCTGCAGCCTTTTTTGTGTTTGTAAAGTGAAAGAATGAGATGGACTGGGCATGTGGCGCGTATGGGTGAGGAGAGGGGGGTGTATAGGGTCTTGGTGGGGAAACCGGAGGGAAAGAGACCACTGGGGAGACCTAGGCTTAGATGGGTGGATAATATTAGGTTGGATCTCCAGGAGGTGGGATGTGGGTATATGGACTGGATTGAGCTGGCCTAGGATAGAGACAGATGGCGGACGCTTGTGAGTGCGGTAATGAACCTTCGGATTGCGTGAAATGAGGGGAATTTCTTGACTAGCTTCAAACCAGTTAGCTTCTCAAGAAGGACTCTGCACCGTGGAGTAAGTAAGTAAGCAAGGTGAAAGTTATGGCTACTGGAGAATTAAAACTAATCAAGAAATAAATGATATATTACTCGTTCAAAGACAAAATATAAATTATTATTAAAAATATTATTATTAAAAAACAAAGATTAAAATGGTTAGGCCATGTTGAACGCATGGCTGGGGATAATATTGTGCAGAATATTACGAGATGAAAACCCATGCCTGATAGACCAATTGGAAGACCTAAAACACGTTGGGAAGATGACGTTTTGGAAGATATAAAGAGCATAAACATAAGGAATTGGAAGAAAGTAGCACAGAATAGAGACAGTTGGAAGAAAGTGGTTGAGCAAGCCAGAAACTTATATAGGTTGCAGTGCTTAAGAAGAAGAAGAAGAAGAAGAAGAAGAAGAAGAAGAAGAAGAAGAAGAAGAAGAAGGTGAAAGTAAATAAACTTACAAAAATGTTGAATTTCAGCACAGTCGTTTCATTGGGAAACACAAATACTGGTTTGTTGTTGTTGATGTCTATGACGGATATAATAAAGTCCGCAACGTCACTAAAATCGGGATCACTTGCCTGTAAAACAAAAATGTTCAGATATCATTCAGTTCAACAAAAGGCACAAAATACCACCAATAGTCATTAGGAATACCTGTACCAACAATATTATCTCTCAAAGACGAACTGTCTGGAGGTGTAAAACTTTATTATTGTTATTATTATTATTATTATTAAGTTCAATTGGCTTGTCACCCGGTGGCAGTGGTTATTTTACACGTAAACAAAACATGTAATTGGTTAATAATAAATTTAAGCCGGGAGGGCTACATGAGAAGCATGTAGTGGCAACTTGGAATCTTGGGAACCATCTCAGCATTTGTTTATAGACACAGGGAAACCAAGGAAAAACTGTGTCGAGGTGACCGGTTGTAGGACCTTCCGAATATTGACTTCTAGCCAGCAGTCCGGCATCTAAAATAAAACGAGTAATACACACACAGTACAACAATTACACATAAGATGACAACAATACACACAAGACAACTAACAACAGTACACACAAGACAAATAACGAGAATAAACACAAGATATTTTAAAATACAACATGTACAAACGGTAAACAACTCCACGGTAAGAAAGTACTGTATACAGTTTCTAGTATTTTTCCCCACACATACTGTACTCACGCTTTCACCCCAGCCCTTCACTTCTCCCCACTTTACTAATCACATAAACGTTTCCCATAAAGTCTCGTTTTTACCCCCTTCCCTACACTGCACTTCACCTCACTTCACTTTATTTGATTTCACTTCACTTCTGATCTGTTTTTTGGGGAAAGTGCGTGTTTCGATTTAGGTTTTCATTTTTTTCTTACTTTAGATAAATTCCGAGATACCTATATGTAGGCCGCGAAATTGTGTTTTCATATAATTTAATATTTATCATCAATTTATTGTTCTAACATCAGAAGTTATACAAAATATCCCCTGTAAAAACGACCCACAAAATAAAGTCCTGAAGTTTGTCACACGTAATGCGGAACATCCTCTATAATCTTAAGCAATATTATCGTCTATAATAACTTACACATAAAAAAGAAATAAACCCTCAGTATTTATTTAAAGGACTGAAATTTCGAGGTCAAAGAATATGCACTACGTACCGCCATTGTAAAGTCTGATAATCTCAAGGCGGTGAATTCATATTCTCTTGGTATAATATTGTAAGTGGTTACCAATATTTTAGAGGGATATATTTTTTTCCGAAAGGGCAAGACAGTGGCGCAGTTGAGGCACTGCGTTACTAGCCGCAAGGTCTTGGGTTCGATTCCCGATAGTGTTATTGAAATATTTTATTGACATATTCCTTCCTGCCGCACTATGTTATTGGAGTTGACTCTGTTTCTAACATAAATAATTACCACGAGTATTTGCTGGGGGTAAAGACGGCCGGTGCGTAAGGCTGACAACCTTTCCACATTCATGTACCGATTGTCTCGAAATGTGAGAGCCTCATCCTCCTGGAACTCCGGGGCCTACAGAGATTGCTTTACCTTTATCCTTACTATATTTTCCGAAACCTTGATACCCATGTAAGAAAACAAACTAATGTGTCACACAAGAGATTAATTAATTAATTATGTGTATATATATATATATATATATATATATATATATATATATAAACAGAGCGTCTTAAGCTTAACAAGTTTTATCATCTGGATGTGTCACTACTGGGGTATCAATTCCAGGATTCAGATCCACACATGCCTCAAATACGTCAAGATTTCCGCCTGTTTCGAGCGCTGAGGGATTCAGTTCGCAGTACGAAGTCTGAAACAGATGGCGTTGTGATTCGCGCAGTGAGAATGTGAATACGTGAGCAGGACAGGGCTTGGTACCGACAAGGCCTACACAGACTTGTTCCTCATTGAAGAAAGACCGCAGAAATGAACGGGGATTTGTGGAGGTATATTTAGTCAAACCTATCAAATTCATAACGTACAAATTTTACGTTTTGGGAATAAATATTTACTTAGAGGAAACACAAAGGGCATTTCTTTCTGGAAACTATACGTTGTTTGACAACTACCTTTCTCATGTAAATTTTTTTATCGTTCATAGTGACAAATTATTAGCATGACAAATTTCACTACCTATCACAGTAGGAGCATCAATTTATGCACCAGATTAATGTAAGAATTTCTTTCAAAATAAGTACTTACCTTCACTTTCAGGGTATAGTCTCCCCAATTATCCAACAAATTGGTCTTAACTGATATAAAGGCTCTTTGCGGTTGGTCCTTGGTGATATCGAAAAGTTGCTGACCTTTTTCTGGGTCAAAACCAACAAATTCAAATGTCAAATCTGCGTTTATACCGCTGTCTCTGTCGGTAGCAATGACGTAGCCCAGTGGAATTCTCTATAATGGAGAATATTTAGAATGAAATAGAGGTCAAACTCGGCTATAACTTCATGGAAAAGACTGAATGTTCTGGGTCGTCATAAACGAGTGTTGTTATAACCGAGAATTGATTTTTTAAGTTTAAAAGGAACTAATTGTTACCACAGAGTATCTAACGCTATAGACGAGGAACCGCTAAACCGTTGTCGTTATAACCGGATCTTCTTATATTGAAATTCGAATGTAAATTGAAGTTTATTACAGTTTCACAGATGTTGTCGTAAGAACGCTCATTTTTTGCAGTAGGACTTTCGCGTCTTTGATTTAAAAAAAATAATGCAAGAATTAGGCCTAAGGAGAATACTTTTTTGGCGCCGGAATAATTTGTTTAATTTTAGCACACCCTGTATATAAAATGTGAATAATACAGGAACCAAATAAGTTAGAAATATGAAACAAACTGCATTTTGAAGAGAAGAAAACGGAGAGTATACACAATGTTTAAAATATTCAGTACCTATATTTGTTGAATAAATATATAAAATGCAACGTTTAGAGGTTAGTGGTGTGGTACGACCCTTATATGGGTCGTTAGGCGTCAAAGGGTCAAGCAGCTGCTGAAATAGGGAAAATGTTTATTTTAATGTAGTCTTTACTGAGAAAATAAATTCTTAAAAAATTATAAGATAATAGAGAAAAACCTGCTTACCATTCACCAAACTCGAATCTCTACGAATTATCTTGTCTTTTAAATAGTAAGATTGATTTACGCTACCTAAGAAAGATTTAGACATAAAATTTCAGTTCAAAAAATTCAAAAAGAACAAGTGAGCTAAAGACGGCCGTATTCCTTTTAATCTTATACAGCAAATAAATGATCTTAACAATGTACAGTTTATTCTTCATACTAAGTGATTCGTAGAGGTACCTACTGAGCAATATTAAATAAGTCATTTTTAGTCGACATTTGTGAAAACTTAAACTCAATTTGAAAATATCGGGTGTCGTCTTATAAACTGTTTCATGAATTTTAAAATGAAAAATAAAAGGTGCACTTATAATTGTTATTATTAACTACTGATTACACTAATTAAGTTAATTAGGCGATAAGTTCTTCAGCGAGTCAAGAAATTCCACACATTCTTAGAAGCGGGTGTTTAATCACCGCCTTAAAAACAGCCCCCATTTATTCAAATTCAGACACAGATGATCCAGTCTAATCCCGTTTATCTTCCTTCCATAAGATTTTTTTTTCTGTGGCACTGCGGCCCAACGCGGGCCATGGCCTCCTCATTCACGAGGATTCTAGATCACACACAGAGACGCACCACAGTCTGTAGGACTCCTCTGGACGAGTGATCAGCTCATCGCAGAGACATCTAACTGACAACACACAATACTCACAACAGACAGACATCCATGCCCACGGTGGGATTCGAACCCACAATCTCAGCAGGCCTACGCCTTAGACCGCGCGGCCACTGGGACCAGTTCCTTCCTTAAGATACACTGTAATAATATTGTCCCATTCACTCCAAAGTCTTCCCAGTGTCTCAGTTCCTGCATGTTTTCAGCCAGGATAAAATAATACACAGATTTTCCTTTTCAATTCAATATTTATGTTTAATCTTTACTTAGTGCAATATGTTTCGATCTTAATCGCGGCCATCACCAAGTACTGTCACTTAAAGTCACATTGCGAAAACATGCTGGTTTATAAACATCAGATCGAGAATAAAATGATATCACATTCTTTCCGAAATGACACATTTTTGGAATAATGTTTAAGGAAATATTGTATACAGTTTTGGCTGCTGTACAAAATCAATAGTTTTGTAAACCCGGCATTTATTTTGAATATTGTTTGTAAAAATAAGATCTCATTTTAATCTCGACCTCATATTTGCAAAATATTTTTTCCTTCGAGATGTTTCTTAAGTGGTAGTACCCGACTATGGACGTTACTAAGGCCAAAATATGTTGTACTAAGCGACTATCAATTATAAGTCTCTAGGCGTGGAAGATTGTATATATATATATATATATATATATATATATACTATATTATGAATCATCAATGAGATATGTAACCTCAAGTTTCCCACCAAAATCATGCATACATTTCTGTTTTCTCCATGCATGCTACATGCCACGCCAATCACAGCCTCCTAAATATTATCATCCAAAATGATATTTGATGAGGAATAGAAAATGACAAATAAAAATTATAATAATAATTGTCTTTTACAGTTTTTTTTTTAATTTGCAAAACAACATCGAAATCTCATTCTTACTAATATCTACTAACTTTCTAATTCCTTTTTGTAATTTTTGTAGTTATCATACGACTATTTCATTGTGGAAATGTATATACGTTACCGGATCTCCTGCATCTTCTCCCAAGCTGGCTAATAAACCTCCATTCTGAATTACAGGTGGATTGTCATTGATGTCTGTCAGCTCTATAGTAATTCTTGTTGAATTACTTAAACTGTCTGTCGTTGGGTAAAAAGAATTTAATTACTAACTCCATCTAGTTGTTCGAAGTGATTCCTCTACTTCATCATTCGTATATCCATATAATATATTTCAGTTCAAATATAACATCACTAGAGTATAAAAACCCAACTAGATGCAACAATAGTAATTTATTAGAAAGTTCAATTATTTCAACATGTTTCGGGCAATAATTTCGCCCATCTCCTGACTGTGTTTACAGCTTCTTGTATAATGCACCGAAGAAGTTGCCTGCTAGTGACAAGGTCACCAGCAAGCAACTTCTTCGGTGCGTTATACCACAAGCTATAAACTCTGTCTAGTGTTCCTGAGGATGGGCGAAAGTATCGCCCGAAACATGTTGAGATGATTGAATTTGATAGTAAATTTTTATTGTTGTATCTAGTTGGTTGTTTATACTATTGTATCACGGTCACACAAACATCAATTAACACCAAACAATAATCCTTCTCTTTATATTGTGCCCATTTTTTAGTATTCTTCTGTTTATTGTAAAGAAACAACTAGACATATTGAGATTATATTCAATTATAATTTGAGTACACATGCAGAATTAACGCTTAGTCCCCCACTTTGGTGGCTATAATACAAATGTTTATGGAAGAAACTTGATACCATATAAAAATTTAAAACAGATTTCCGACACAATATATGAATACATTAAGCTTTTGCCACTAGTTATTTTATATATATATGTGAACTTGGATTGGGTTTCTGAAATATTACAGCTTCCATCAAAGGGAAAGATCTCTTTAGGCGCTTTTCCAAAATTTCGAAAAACAACTGTTAACTAAGTCAAAACTCTCTGCCCGTCCGTCCGTCCAACCGACCTTCCGTGTGGAACAACTCTTTTCCTACTGGAAGAATTTTCATGAAATTTGATATATAAGGATTTTTCGAAAATCTGTCGAGAAAATTCAAATTTTATTAGAATCTGGTCAGAAAAACGGTTACTTTACATGAAGACCAATGTATTTTTCTGATAATATCCCACTGAGTTATTCCTGGAATGGGATATGTTTCAGAAAAAAGTTGTAGAGAAAATCAAAATATGTTTTATTTTCAATAATTC
>Ga0123352_10008504_pt1 | contig 15981 bp, 8 predicted proteins | sample TergutLab28metaG_FD_89700 | JGI IMG/M metagenome (GOLD analysis project Ga0123352, IMG submission 89700) | Labiotermes labralis P1 segment gut microbial communities from Petit-Saut dam, French Guiana - Lab288 P1 | ecosystem: Host-associated > Arthropoda: Insects > Digestive system > Gut ... | reverse complement strand
GCGTGCTGGTGTTATGTAGCGGGATTGGCTGTTGGTGATGTGGTATCCGAGTGCAGTAGTGGTTCAGCCTGCACTCGGATACCACATCACCAACAGACAATCCCGCTACATAACACCAGCACGCTTCAAGTCAGCCTTCACAACGCAACAAGTAGTCGCAAGCTCCTGAAGATGGACGTATTAACGTCTGAAACATGTTGAGTAGTAGATAATAAAGCAAGTGTCATCTAGTTGGTCAATCTTTATTCAAAAAAAGGCTTTTATGGTTATTTGGTTAGGAGCTTGAATAATGTTTTTGAAATTGTCCATCGTCTTGGGGTTTTCGCCATAAAGTCTCGCAAACTGTATGTTTTCCTCTGCAGGTAGAAAAATGGGATAAGTAGCCTAGCCCTTATCCGTTGCAACATAGTTCTCTCAAATGAGCCCACAAGGCTATGAAATGTTCTGTCCCTTTTTTATTGAAACCAAACCCAGTTTTAGAAATTTTATGGTAATAAAGGCCTAAGAAGCTGCAAAGTGCACGTCGATTTGTTAGGATTTCCTTTGCGAAGTACTTTTAATGTACCTTCACCTTGAAATTGTTTATCAATTACCTGAAGCCCACAAATCTTCCTACAAAGTTGCCGTAATTTTGAAGTACGTAATAGCTTATTAACCGATTTTACGTTAATTCAAGGCGCGGTGATTATAAGTAGTCCTGTGGAGACCGCGGTAGCACAGTTGTTAAGGTGCTGTGCTACAAATCGGAAGATCGCTGGTTCGATCCCAACTGGTGTCACTGGGTTTTTCATTGACATAATGGCCCTGGGGTCGACTCAGGCTCTAACAGAAATGAGTACCAGGAGTATTTCCTGGGGGTAAAGACGGACGGTGTGTAAGGCCTGTGCCGTTGTCACGAAATTTGGGAGCCTTAACTTCCTGCAAACCTCCGGATCTGTCCAGGCATGTAATGGGACTACCTTACCTTACCTTTACCTACCGGTGTTTATCACCGGCCCCAGTGGCAGCGCGGTCTAAGGCGTAGTTTTGCGGCCGCTCGCCTGCTGAGATTGTGGGTTCGAATCCCACCGGGGGCATGGAAGTTTGTTTGTTGTGAGTGTTGTTAGATAGAGGTCTCTGCGACGAGCTGATCACTCATCCAGAGGAGTCCTACTGACTGTGATGCGTCGTTGTGTGTGATCTAGAAACCTCGTGCACGAGGAGACCCTGGCCCACGGGGGGCTGTCGCGCCAAAAACAAACCCCCCTCCAAAAAACTGTGGTTATCGACCTACGACCATTATTATTATGATTATTGAAATTGCAGCTAGTCTAGCTTACTGAGTTATATTGTTCATTATTATTATTATTATCATTATCATCATCGTCGTCGTCATCATCATCATTGTCTTCTTCATCATCATGGGGTTGAGTTAGCACTCACATATACTGCTGTGTTTGTGTATGTAGTATGTTAATACTGCACCGCTACTTGGGTAATCGCGTGTTCGTGACTTAGTACAGTAACTGACCCTGCGCTACTAAGACAAAATGTAAAAAAAAAGCTTAATTGAACAGGACTGACAATATATTAAGAAACAAATTACCGCTGTTAATTATTCGTTACTTCAGTAATTATGTTATTTGTCGTGCTCTTTTTGCCTGGCGTGATTTATTCTCAGTACCTCTTTTCTAAATATTGAACATGTCGTTTGTTAAGTGACGTATTTTTCTTATATCTTTGTTGTGCCTCTATAGTTGTCCTTACGGCTCTTCTGTGAGCACATTATTGCATGGAACTGAATTAAATCGAACTGACCTGAACATTTAGATCCAATATACTTTATATGGGAGTTAAAGTTACCATTGCGTTGAATTAAACATATACCGGCTTTTCAATTTATGACAATTTGTATTGAGCCGTATGTGTCCCACTGTGTCGAAGGAGCGTACTGACTCGATCTTTCTTCTGGGATGCTGAATTTGGTGGCGTTACAATTCTCCGAAATGTTATTATTCTTCTACAAAAAACCACAAGGCATGACATCTCAGAAGAGGGGACTACACATGGAACATTTTTGATCATAACTGTACTTCTGAATCTTGCGTTAAATTAGCAATTATGAAAAGTCTAATTTGCATTAGTTGCAGAGCAAGATCAATAACGCTGTAGCTCGAGTGTTGGCGGAATATATTTAGCGTGAGAGTAAATTAGTTATCAAATAAAGAGGGTAATGAACCAGACTGATGAGGAGTGAACTAGATGTACAGTCCAGTGATTTAGTAATGCAGTTGTGTTCATCCACAGGAATTCTCTGTTATAGTCTGAACTTACACAGCATTAAAATGTGTATACATGAATTGTAGGTAATTTGTACTTGCCATCTAGAAATTATAAAATTTGGTTGATATATCAAACAGGAAATACAATATCCTGTGAAGAACCACAACAAAAGAAGTGAAATTCAACTCTCGGCCACATCATTTTGTGTGTTAGGCAGTGCAACCGTTTGGGAGGGTGTAATTCATATAATCACATTTAGGTGTCTTACACATTCTACCATTGCTGGGCGCAAATTAAACAGATGATTTAACTAACCGTCCGCTATCAGAGCTCGTAAGATCAATGTGCTAATATCAAAGTCCACCACTAGACATGAGTCTTAAGTAGTTCTAATCACTTCTCGTTTTTCTTAAACTGACCATTTTTCAAGATATTTCCCTACAAAAATTCGTATGTCTTCTTGTTTCGTCGTTCATGCCACGTTTTTCGTAGCCTCACACATCTTTCTGTTCTAAAGATTTCGGATAAAATTTTATACCACAAAATTTGTCACAAACAAAATACAGTTGTGCATTAGTGGCGGGAATTTAAATTAATGCCATTTCTATTTGGGTTTTTTTATGTCCACGTTTACGAATGTATGCAGAGTTTCACTGCTGATGAGGGCAAGGAACGGCACTAGATTTTATCTATGACGGAAAATACATATTGCGTCCTCCTATCAATATGGGCGAACATATATACATGTGCAAAAATCGATGTTTAATTATCATAACGTAATGGTTTGAAACTTTCAACGTTTATACTTCCGGCTTAATACCATAACATACTATTTAGGTTACTGACGCTTCAGTTGCAGTAAAAAAATGTGGCATGCGGTACACAGCATGTATTTGAAGTATAGCAGTACAGCCGGAAACAAGCAACACAATTGCATGTAAAGTTCAGCTTAAAAATTAATTCTTAGAGCGATATAAGATCTTGTGTCGTTGAATGTATACATGCCATGTGCATATTTTCCTTTTCCACAGATTTAAAAGAAATGAGACATAATTTATTTCTCGGGCCTTTCAATTTCTGATATTTACAGCGTAAGCATATAAAGAATGTGAGTATGAAACAGTGGTGAAGTGATATAGAAATGGGCAACAGAAGTACTGCGAAGACAACTGTGTCCTAGTTAAAATTCGTCCACCATGATTCCAACAATTAATAGTCTGGAATCGAAATGGATCCTCCGCGTTGAGAGGCCGGCGACTGACTTGCGCCGTATTACAACCGTAGTTTGCTGTAAAAGGAACTAACTTTCAGAATCTACAAGTGTGTTTTAATCATCATCAGATATGTTGAGCGAGTAGGCGTCTCTAAATTGCATAGATGCGGATGCAATTTCCTTCGCTCGTACATGCGGTGGCAGAGGTCTTTCACTGTAACAGCCAGTTCCTAACACTTCTATCTAGGTCTTCTTTGGATCTGTATGAAGAATAAGCTACATGGTCCTCATTTTTAAGTTGCTAACTGTATGTCACCTTTCTGCTGCTTAATCAACGACACTGAAATATCGCAATCCATTTTACAGGTACAGTTTCCTTCTTAAAATCTGCTTGTCTACCATTTACGGTCACTGAAATTTTTCATTGCCATAATCCTTCCGACCGCACTATGGCCGTGGGGTCGACTCAGCCTCTAACAGTAATGAGTACCAGGAGTATTTCCTGAGGGGTAAAGGTGGCAGGAGCGCAGGGCTGACAACCTTACCACCTTTATGTGTCACTTGTCTTGAAATATGGTGGCTGGATCGGGCACACGGTAAACTATTTGTGCGTTTAAAATATATCTTAATTTTCCATACTTAATTTTTTTGTACCTTTAGGATTAAGACATCTGCCTCTTGGAATTTACAATTGATTTCTGTTTTTATAGATCTGTTAAATAATTCTTAACGTTTCTTGGACGGAGGATCGGCCCATTTCAATTCCTGTACTTAAAGTGGACGAAACACTCACAGCAGAAACGCTTATGCATACCCAGGTACCGAGTAGAATTGCAACCCACAATCCTAGCAGCCTTGTGAGTAAAGACCTATGTGTCCCAGGCAACACGCCAACTTTTATCGGCACACACTATTCTTCTATCTACCATAAATTTTCTTATATTCCCACTCATATTAAATTTTAATTTTTGTTACGTGATACAATCTTGGGAACTTCATAAAATATTTCGTAATCGCCTTTCCAGTTTGACCAGCAATTCTGTCCTTATTCGTTCTAACTGTTATGTAAATGACAGCCGCTGTCAGTTGGGAGAATTTTAACTCCCCACCTTTCTTTACTCTTCGTTTGAATGTTCCAGCTGTAGCGTTTCAGCCGTTGGTTTCTTTGTTCTTAGTGTTCACGGTTTACTTCATACGATAACTGTTAATCTAAGTACGTCACCTGTGGAATATCGTGGTACTGCATCATTTGATATTGGCCTTTGTTCTTTCTCAATGCGTTCAATTCCATACTGACGTGTTTTCAAGTTTCTGGGGGTGAAGTAAGAAATTCTGTACACGATGCGGAGTGTGGCAGCCATAATTGCCGAAAAAATTTTCTTTATCTCCTCATATACAGTGTTGTATCAGATTATTTTTTTTATTTATTTGACATTCATAGGACCGTGCATCGTGGTATATTCTTATAATAAAATCCAATAAGATGCACTATATTTTAACTTTATTTTGGCAAAGAACTCTACATATTTCGGACAGACTTTCATTCCAACCTCGCTGGCAGACAGTCAACATAACAAGTATGACAGATAACAATTGCTGTGAATACGGTATTAAGACTCCTGATGATGGACAGTAAGTCTGTCCGAAACATGTAGAGTTCTTTACCAAATAAAGTTGAGAAATAGTGCACCTTGTTGGCTTTTATTATATGAATATGTCATGTAACTAACCTTTTAAAGACTAAACGTAATCTGCTTTACATAAGGAATCGGTCCGTACCGCGCTGTAAACACTTTCCCCCACGGTTACAAACAAACCAATCAGTTAATTCTGTATGAAGCAAAAGTCGCTGTCTGTTCTGAGATCCGTATAATACACTAAAAGCAAGGTGAGTACCTTGTAGAATTTTTGAATGTTAAACCTGGTGGTACGTAAATAAACAGCTAAGCCTTAAGACGTTCATTTCGATAGAAGTACATGACACCACCGAGCTCTCCAAAAAAGGTTTGAGAGAAACTTTTTAATGGACAGGTGTCCAAGGTGCGGAAGCATGGACGTTGAAGAAAGAAGAACAAGCTCTGCTAATTTTTGAAAGGAAAATATTTAGAAGAATATATAGTCCTAAATATGAAAACGTGGATGGAAAAGTCGGAAGAATCGAGAACTAGAAGAGATGAGCAAAGGAGAAAATATAGTAAAATGGATAAAAGTCAAAGAATAAGTTGGTTAGGTCACCTAGAGAGATTGGAGAAGGACAGGATGCCCAAAAAGATCTTCCCTCAAGAACTGGAAGGGACGAGAAGAAGGGGTAGACGTAGGAAAAGATGGAAAAAGGAAGTAGAAAGAGATCTTCAAGTGTTGGGAGTGAGAAGATGGAGATAGTTGGTGGCAGGAAAAAATGGAAGGACATTTTTCGACAGGCCAAAGCCCACAGTGGGCTGTAGTGTCAATGGAAGAAGAAGAAGAAGAAGAAGAAGAAGAAGAAAGAAAAAGAAGAAGAAGAATGTGTCCAAGGTAAAGAGAAGTCTTCACGCGGCAGTATCATTGTTAATCTTCTTACTGATACTCAAAGCACGGGGAGTTTATTATTGCCTCTATAATAATATCTTTTACCGACAACAATTCTCATCTGTGTGATGTACTTTACGCATTAGTGAAATGTTTTTCAGCTTTGTGACTGCACTCAAAACGAAAAAGGTATCTGCTGTTTATTAGCCAATCCTTCAACATTCTCAACCTAGAAAACCAGACATTTCCAACAGTAATGTGCGTTTGATTTAAACGGTGAATATTGAACGTCCTTTGGTAACTCGTTCACATCTGTTCATGTCCCTGAACGTGTCAAAACGCACACTATTTACCATACTCTCGGCAAGCAGATGTGACCAAATGTGTGGCGAAAGTCAAGTTCCTGTGTCGGTGGATCGTGAGGGGTCTGACCACAGCAATGCAGCGGTAAAAGTCGGAGGGAGCCTCGTGATGAAAGTTGGGAACGCGCTGTGGTAGAGCACTTGACAGCGGGTTTGGTGGTGTTAGTGGCGGCGGCGGCTGCGGCGGCGACGGCATTTCCCGCTGTCTTAATGAAGTATTTTAAACTTGTAACGGTAGCACAGAGACTTGTACAGCACTTGCCATTGGTAGAGTGCAGTGTAGGCTTAAAATGGAGTAGATACATAGCGCTTTAATTAAGAAAATATTTCACTTTTGTGAATAAGTTCCAAGAGCAAATTAATCCACCGACTTTCCTTCAAATGCTTATGTGACGAAACCTGAAAGAACACAAAACTAAATTTCGCCATACCTGTTTCCAAACTGCTTTCTTCCTGTTTTTTTTTCACTGTGTCTTTTCAAGGGTATACACTAAATAATTCATGGGTAAAGCTATATATAATTGCATTTCTTTGGAAGAAAATGTATCTTACATACTAACATTATTTTGCAGAAAATTTAATTCCTTACGAAACCATAAATAGTGCACAATAATCACAAAATAGGCAATATACATGTAACATAATATTATGATGCGCTGTATATCAGTTTCTGCCACGAAACGTACCAGTTCGTCCATTTTATATATTTTTTTGTGACATACATATAGCTGGCAACAGTGTAAAAGTGTTGAGTGCTACTATGGAAATGCAAAAATTGGTTCCCTTGACACTGTTGTCGGGTTACAAAATATCGTATACTGCTGTCAACATTATAAACGTAATTAGGTCTTCATGTAATGTGCCCGATGTTTTGCCGATTTTATACAAAACTGGAATTTCTCGACGGAGTTTTGTTTGTGTACCAAGTATCAAATTTCATGAAAATGTGTCCAGTGGGAGTCGTCCTCATTCATATCAACGTGCAGAGGGTCAAATGTGACGCAGATCGCTAATTAATGCGAAATCACGTAAATAAAGGAATTGTTCAAACATTGGAAATTATTAGCACCCGTGTGTGAACATTCAGTTTGTGTTCAAATCTCTTCAGTACATACTATAACAATATTTTTAACATAAAACGAGTTTGAATTTTTTATGTTCCGGCAATTCTGCAATCTATAGAGTCACACGTACTAAAAAGTTACGCCTCTCTGTTCTGGAAAACATTTTGTGCAGGCGGTACAGACGAGTTTTTCATTTTTGATGGATATTTTCTTCGTTTCAGATAAGCCCTGATGGAAATGTGACAACTAGCACACTCACGTTCTCGCCTCAAATTGACGATTCTGGGAAGTCTCTGACGTGCCGTGCGGAGAACAAACAAATTAGTGGCAGTGCGCAAGAAGACACGTGGACCCTGAATGTTCATTGTAAGTATCAGCAGCGAATCCCTTTCCTTTCAAATTTGAAATTATAATTTATTTTATTCTTTGAATTCGGCGACCAACAAAACGTAATGCAATATACTCATTTGTTACAAAACTCATTCTGTGTTTATATTACTAAGATCATCACGTCGTACTATTTAGTCAAAAATTCTTGAATTGATACATGACTGAAGGTTATAATTACAGTTTCTTTTTGCAGTTTTTCGTTTCTCGCAGTTGTCTACTCCACACAGTGGTTGATATTTAGCTGATGTAGTCCTAGCAGTGTTCAGAAGATCCCACCTCTCGTACCTAACCTAGCCAGATGAATCAAATTCACTTCCTTTTACTCTGTTTTGAGATAAATCTGTGTATAATTCACACATAAAGACCTAGAGCTTACTAGCAGTACACCTTCTTCAGGTTTTCCAAACGAAACTTTGGTTTCTCTCACACGTGCTACGTGACCTGCTAATTTCGTTCTTCTGTTGTTATATTAAACGTTATATAATATTCCCATTCCAATAAAAGAAAAAAAGTCTTTTAGCCCCGTTAAGCGCACGGACAACTAAACTTCTTGTAGCCGCCCGACATTATTTCAACCGTATCGAATTCTGAGCGGTGTGCAGCTCTGTGATCGCTTGAACGTGAATCGCACGTGTTGCTGTCAAAACACTACGCTTCGTTCGCTTTGAATTGCCACCAAATATTGAGGTAAGTTAAGTACGGCTTGTTGAATTGTGCTGTTGGGTCAACTCTCTTCGTTTGGTCATACTGCTCCTATGTTAGTCCATTTCAGCAGTTTGTTTGCACGGATCAAATTGACAGTAAAGAGAAAAGTTTTAATTCAAAATTCATGAACGATTGTGCTACCACACCTGCCAATCCCTCTGAAGCCTTCAGTGGGCCTAATAAGGTGCCTGTCCATAGGGTTATTTATTTTTATCGACATATTCGACCGAAGCGCCATTGATTGATGGGAAATGGAGGAAATATATCGATATTGACTCTTTTTACAAATTACGCCTATTCCTCACCTGGTTTTGTTAGAGTAAGTAAATCATTGAGAACAAAATGAGAACATAAACCATGTACAAGAAACAAGAACATAAAATGAAGGATAAATTATTTGTTGAAGAGAAAGGAAGAAACGAAAAGTTATACATTGGCGTGAGCGGTGGAATGTCAATACTGTGTGTTTTCAGTAAATAGAATGGGAAGGTTAAGCGCTTTAAATATTTCATGATTGTTCGAAAGGGAAACTTCATAAAAATTTTGGTTCCATAAGAGTAAGGCATTTCTTGACCATTTCCATAAGTAGAGAATCTTCAACTCTGTAGGTAATGAATGACAGTTAATTAAAGCCCATTGCTTGGAACTTTCATTGGCTTATTTATTTCGTCCACGAATTGAAAGAAATGTAAAGTGGTTTCATATACAATTCAGTAAGCCTATTAGACGCATGATAAGTACATCAAGTTTCCCAAGTACGCTCCTTCACAACCCCACCCCTACCCCCTACCCCCCTCCCCCCCCAAAAAAAGGAACGCACGCGAAAGGAACTTAATTACGTAAAAGTATACATTTTCCTTCTGCGATTTATCTCCAGTATGTGTTTAATGATATGAATGCACGTAAAATATTGTGTGAGTATTTTAACCAAAAATCTTTATTGACCACGTGGATCGAAATTTATATTGCGCCATTACTGTCCACTCGGGTAGTCGTTTAAAATTATGCAGAGTAAAACGAAGTCGAAAGGCCCAGTAGACAGACAGAAGGACGGGCAGCCAGCTATCCACGAGACACGGCAGTATCTGATTGATATTCCTTATGAGGCGCGCGTGGAACTGATTTCTGTTAGGCAAAATAGTAGTTAAAGAGCTGGTTAGAGAGTTTCTCATTATTTTTTTTTCAAGTACGTGATTCATTGTATTCTCCACATCATCCCGCATTGGATCATATCACGAACCAGTTATATCCTAAATTATCATAACATCTACTTCTTTAATATTATCCTGTCATTTAGAGTCTATATCTTCCAGATATGCTTTTCTCTTCACGTTTTCCGACTAAAATGTGTTACGTATTCCTGATCTCCATCGCGAATCCTGCATGAACATGCACATGTCAATTGATTGAAGGCTTATCAAACAAGTACGGAAGTTGAGAAAACCACAGAGCTGTGAGGAGGACAGTAGTTACCGTTCTGGAAATTGCCACAGGTGAAATTACATTGTACTTAAGCAAATTGGAAGCCATAATACACAAGAACCGAAAGTTGGCTTTGACACATCGACTTCCAGAATTTCCTATACATTATCTCTAAATTACGTAGCTATCATTTTGACTTTCGTTCAGAAGTTAGTTCTGTTATTTTTTGTGCCGAAGGTTTAATTAATTTAATTGACTTTTAAAGGTTTCGATATATCGATATAAATGTTAGTGCCTGAACAATGATACACTCAGCTCTGTTCCGCCACTGTACGGCTTCTAAATAATTATCGAAAATAGAGTAAGTACATGACTAAAAACTCGGAATTTACATTCAGCTGTGTAACGAAAGTGTATTATTTTGGGTGTGAACCTTTATTGGACTCTTGTGAGAGTACCTACGTAGATCTGTATTGTCTCAACAACCTTACACTTTTTCTCTTTGCAGAGAGGAAACGTAACCGCAGTTCATGTAGCTGTCCTACGGGCTTTGAATACTTCCGCACAATGCCTGCAGTTGTGATATTTCGAAATTAAATTACATTTTCTCCCTTCCATTTTTACGGAATTTTTGAGACAGCTTTCATCTTTTCAACATTTCCGATACGTATTATTGTCGATGATTACGGAGGTATATCAGAAACTCAAAATGTCAAATTTGGTGTTGCTTTCTCCTTTATTGATATCCGTATATAGTATTTTGATATTCAGCGACAATAAACAGCCTCCGCAGAGTTCAAACATGCCGGTATAAGTCCAAATAAACTGGTATTTGCTCTTTCCCTGTTGGTTCGCAAGTCTATTCGTACAATCAGAACACGTAAATGAACACTGTGTTTGCAGTAAAAACAAAACTGATTTCCGGACAGAGAGAAGTTCCGCGTCAGTATGGATTGTACAGTTCATTTATAAGGTAACGAACGACTCTCATTATATTCACCCGTTATGAACGTCGCTTGAATCCCTTTATTAGCCCGAATGAGTAATGATTTACGCACCTTGGCATGTTCCTACAGGACGCACCATGTATTTCTTCCTTCTTCTCTCCATCCACGTTCTAACATTTCTGTTAATTATCTGCTGTAAGATACTCGCTCTGACTTGTGCTTGTTATTATTGTTCGGGTAATAGAATCGAGAAGAATGAGGTCGGCGGGGCATGTAGCGCGTATGGGGGAGTGGAATGGCGTGTACAGGGTTTTGGTGGGGAAGCCTGAAGGAAGGACACCGCTGGAGAGACCCAGGCATAGATGGGTGGATAATATTAATATGGATCTCCAGGAAGTGGGATGTGGGGGTATGGATTGGATTGAGCTGGCTCAGGATAGGGACAGGTGGCGGGCACTTGTGAATGCGGTAATGAACCTTCGGGTTGTATAAAATGCGGGGAATTTCTTGGGTAGCTGCAAACTGGTTAGCTTCTCAAGAAGGACTCTACTCCATGGATTAAGTAATTAAGTAAGAGGTTGTTTCTAGGATATGATGCCGTATACCCTGACATCCATTTACCGATGTGCTCTGCTCTGCTAAAGTGAAGTAGGTAGCAGGTTCCTTGATAAACCAATACGCATCTACCAGATTATTGGACGTCTCGTACCAGAAGAAAGTATTTTCATAGCCACCGCCCTGAGAACCTTGGATTCATAATGTCGCTACATGTGTGTAAGCCTTAGTCTTCTCTCATAACATTGCGATCTTCCTTATTCGTATGTTTGCGCATTGCGGCTTCGCCTTTTAACGGGAAACTGTTGTGGTAAACCTCGTTCATGCAGGTAGCTCGCTTCTTTGACATCGTGCTGAAGATGGCGCAGGCAGTAGTACACAGGGGCCCGCATCGGCGCGCCGCTCGCACCCATCAGTTACTTATATCGTGCCGTAGGAAATGTTCTTCGACTGTTCTAGTCACAGCTCCTAGAACTAATTTTTATGCATCACGTTTTAATTTTGTCTTTGAACGCTTACGTAAATGTAATGTTGTACATTATCCGTGCAACCGTATTACGTATGTAAAATTTAACACCAACTTGTTGCACAACGCTTTTTACTTGTTAATAAATGCTCGTCATTTTTGGGGCCTTAACTTTTGCCCATTTTCAGGGAGCTCGTAAGTTTTAGCATGTGCAGCTTATGGTGCAGCTGATGTGATTAAAATTGTTATTATGAATGTTAAATGTTTCAGTTCTTACAATCACTACTGTAGTTTAAATACAGTTAAAATAGAGTATAAGATTATTTTCATTTGCTGTTGATTTCATTGTTGTGTCCAAGCACGTTTGGACACGATAATTAAATCAACAACAAATTAAAATAATTTTATACCGTATTCTAACCACAATACTGACTTTAAGAATTGCAACATATAATCTTTCTGACAAGGTTTAGCGATTCTCTGATACCAAGTATTAAATATCTCTCTAACGATGATGACGCTATTTTTCAGACGGACAGACGTGTTTCCCACGCAGAGTCCATTATTTCATATTTAAAGAAAACCTGAGAGTTAATTTTTTTTTATCAACCTGCAGTACATGATTATATCTCGAAACGTTAATTCCAGGGATTATTGAACATTACAAATGCAGTTTTCTATAAGCTGTACTTTATATGTACAGAGAATTCCAGTTTTTAAAGATACATGCACTGAATGTAACCCGTTTTTATGGCCGGTTTAGGAGTAAACGTTGTCATAAAAATACGAAATTTATTCAGACAAATATGTCCGAGACATAAGAAGTCGTTACAATGTATAAGTATCCCTCTGCTTCCCCATTACCTATTTGTGTCTTAGAGACGCCGAAGCTGTGGTGATACACATACATTGATGTTGGAATTACGAGTTGTCCCTGAACCCTTAAAATTGCTCATGGTTTGATTCCATCTCCCTCTACACGTCAGCGGGTATTGTGCTGCAACCCCTTCATTAATCCCCACCCCCGCCACCATTTTCCAGTGACGCAGTTAAGAGGACGGGGTTATTGATGCTTATATTGCGTGCAATATGTCTTCCTCTCAATCCCACCCTGCCGTTTGCTCTCATTACCATTTTTCAATCTCTCCCTATCAGCCCCATCTTGATCAAACCACCTACCAGCTTAATAATTTTTCCCATGAAATTCCGGATAAGGTCCTGGGGGCTTCGTATTATTTCGACTTTTAAACGATGCACTGTTCATGTCAAAGCCGTTGGGCATCACATTCGATTTGTAGGAAGTGGGTGAGGTTAAATTTTATTGTACTATAAGAAATGTGACTTGCATCCTGGGTAACTAAGCAAAAATGCAAACTCTCATAATATTTAATACCTATTGCTTCATAATTGATTAAGTCCGTCTGATCTCGCTAAATGTTTTACCGCAATATTTACACGAAATAAGAAAATGCCCAACGACGTCTAACTGCCACTGCGATCTGCTTACCCAGATTGTGGCCTAAGGCCAAGACCAACAGAACATTTTGTTTAACTGCAGCATCGGGCAATTACGTGAAGACCTACGTACGTGTTATTTTTGCCGGCGATACAAATTTTCCATAAAATCATTGTTGTGCAACCCTCAATATTTTTAAGTGGTTGACAGTGACTTGTTGCTCAGCAACACAGAGAATTCATGGTTGCGTTTCCATTTGAACAATGGCTACGCGAAACCTGTCACAATGTTACGTTTTACGTATGTTGCGTGTCTTGTTTTGTGTTATTTAGTGCGAACGTTTAACATTATTGCTCAGTGTGAATTTATATGTCTATGTGCTCTAACTACACTTCCATTACCTTTGTATTGTTCATCCTGTTGTGTGTTGTGCCAGTATTAACAACAACTGTCATTCCATGACAACTATTGTACTATTATACAGTTGAAATACCTAGAGTTTTCGGCCACCAATATGCTTTTGAGTATAATTTATTTTGTTGTATCCGGTGCGGACCCGGTGAGGAACGTATCTTGGATATTGTTCCAGGAGGGACGGAACTCGGAACTCAGGTTAAGACGGGGAATCGGGAAAGCCGCACACACTCCCAATAATCCCCAAGTATAGTGTACTGGAGTTTTATTGTGCGTAATTAGGGAATAATTGCAGTTACAACTGAACTGTATTGGTGACAAATCTCGCCAGCGGGGCTCTTCGTTACCGTTAACACTCACTGGTCGTCTAGATTCATACTCTGTTGCTCAATCACTTTTCGAGATACGCAGCAGACTGCTACTGCAGAACAGGGCAGCTACTGTTACATGCGTTAATCCTCACACTGCTCGCGCGATAAACACTTAGCGCGTCCAGTTATAAACAAAAAAAAATAGAAGGAAATTATATTCCTCCCATGCCTGGTCTCCTTACTGAGAAATGGAAGTGTAAACAAATGGTATGAGTTGCAGAGAGGCGAGAACTAAGCATGATGAAATTAAGCTTATGACTTACACACAGTACATACAAGAATGCTAGAAAGAGAAGAAAGAAAGCCACAAAAACAAAAATTAATGTGTGTCAACTACACAACAATTTTTATTATACATTTTCTTTGATAAGTTTGTGTACAGCAACGAGAAATTAACTCCAAACAATTGTTGTTAAAGAAAAGAGTATGATATTTTTCTTATAATTTTTCCATATAATTGAAAGTTTTACCAAACTACATACTAGTAAGAAATTTATTGCTCACAGGTGGAAGTTAGTATGTTTTGTGCACATGCATAAAGATAGGGAAAAAGGTAGACTCGAATACATTACGGTGCTAAAGTTTTAAATCATACACTCTTACAGATATTTTATCAATTATAAATCTATACACACTAACGTAAATACGATGGAAGGCTTGTGGCGTAGGAAACATATTCTTTGGTAACTTGTTTCTGGTGTTTCGGAAGGTAATGCTGCCCCCACATTTGGGGTTAGTAGAAGGTGAATGGAACAAGACCAATTTTCGAAACCATCTACCTTAAAACATCGGTGAAGTTGGGTAATGTTCCAAATATCAGATAAAATCTGTTACATTCCATCGGCAGAAACCTTGTTACTTGAAAACACTTGGTGACAGTAAGTTATAATTTTGTCGTCCGTAGAACGTAAGTCTTAATAGTTTTCATATTTCTTTTGCTGTCATTTTAGGGTGTCATATATGTATATTTTATATATACGTATTTCAAAAGGTGTGTACGCAAATGCATTTTTCGTTTGGAAACTTTAACATCGCTGTAACTATTTACACGGCTGTGGAAATGCATTTCCCTTATATTTGTAGGGAACCGAAATTCAGAGAATTTAAATTTATCGACAGACCGTATTCACGAACACACACTTCTTCGCCAGTATAAAGACAGAAGTAGTACACACTCATGACAAAACACGTACTTAGTAGTGATTAACAGAAATATTAAATTTAGGCGCACGCATCTCCTACAGATTTTACCTGACAACGATTCTGAATTTGTCCATTCGCACACTTTTCAGATTCGGGAATGACAGTTTTTGCAGTTTTAATACTTGAAGAACGATGTACCTTCTTGTAGAGTTTCTACGTTTTCACATTACTTAATTCAAAGTTATACAAACCTAACTTGATGAAATCTACTGCAAATTTTCACATAAAGTTTCATTTTAAAAATAAAATTAGATCAGTTTATATCACTCTTTTGTATTCATAATTACATACTGTCACGTTAACTTGAATTTATTTCCTAAATATACGGCAGAAATCGTGTATCAATATAATGTAATGTAGCCTATCATTTTTAGTGCAGTTGTTTATTAGGATTGCTGGCGTCAGTTACGGACGGTTCATGACCATGTGTTGTAGGTCAATCTGTCAACGTACATTCAGGACCGTTGGTGATAGGTAGGAGAGGATAGATTTAAACACCGAAACTGTTAGGAGGTGATAACGGACGCTAGCAGTCCAGTAAGGAAGTCAGTCGCTTAGGAGAGGTGTGAGTGAGGGAGTACAAGTGACTGTGTTATTTTAATAAAATATGATTTAGTTGTTTAACTTGATACAGTGCGCCTTT
>Ga0123352_10008503_pt1 | contig 15981 bp, 5 predicted proteins | sample TergutLab28metaG_FD_89700 | JGI IMG/M metagenome (GOLD analysis project Ga0123352, IMG submission 89700) | Labiotermes labralis P1 segment gut microbial communities from Petit-Saut dam, French Guiana - Lab288 P1 | ecosystem: Host-associated > Arthropoda: Insects > Digestive system > Gut ... | reverse complement strand
CTGAAAACATAGACTGTCAACGCGTGAGGCGTACGCCCCCGATAACAAATTTTGTGGCCCCCCCCCCCCCCCCCCCCACACACACACACACACACACACACACACACACACGCCCACAGATCTGAAGCTCATCACCACTACAAATTCCGTGTTTCGCTGGCAGGCATTTTGTGCCTACTTTAAAGAAAAGTCTATAAAGTTAAAGCATATTGGAAAGATCTTTTGCGTTCCCATCTCAAGGCTGAAATTAAACCACGTGTAACGAATTCTTTTAAAATTCTTTGAGGCTAGGCTTAGAAGTGAGGTTCTTAATTATTAAAGATAAGGTCATGAAGATGTGTGGGGAGTACATGTACAGTTTCATTAATTTTTAGCCTTGGTACTACATGGAAATGAGTCGTCGGCAGTACTTCCCTGCCTTTACACTCTGCAAAAGCCCCACTACATATTTTCTATGTAGAAAACTGTGTGGGCGCCAGAAGCGGTCAGATCACGGAGCGGTGACGGACAGAAAAATGTTGCCTCCTGCCGAGAATCGAATGGTGGTATTCCAGCTTGTAGACACAGCCAGTGTAGATGAGACGACAAACTTAAAGTGTGGCTTAGAAAAGTACACACATGTTTGTGGTGTAGATGTAACTGGCTTAAAAAGAATACACGTGTACAATGTATATCGTGTTTCCATTAGGTGGAGAAGAGGGAATGGGGGAGATTTTTGACATGCTGAGAAATGCCCTAAATATATATATATATATATAGTCAGTTAATATAAGTTAATCACACATTTTCTTCCCAATAGCTCGGGAATCATATCTTCTGCCGCTGCTTGGTGTTTCTGTGACCGGCGGACAAAATTCTTCGTCCGGATTACTTCAGCATCCTTGGTCCACTTGTGACCCTGAATATGAAGTAGGTATGTTCATATGAAACGTCTGAACGTTTATAGAACCATTACACGGTGCAGAAACCCAACGTAAAACCACCTTTTGATCGGTTGGTCACGGTTAACATTCGGATTCAATTGGCTGCACTTTTGAATGTGCATGTCAGCAACCAGTTCGACTACCACTTAGGTCTTGCATGTTCAAGAGATCCTTTCTTGTCATTAAAGTAAACTACTGCATTTGACATTCAGAGGACCGTGCATCGTGATACATTCTTATAATAAAACCAACAAGAAGCACTAATTTCTTAAATTTATTTTTGGAATAGGACTCTACATGTTTCGGAGAGTATCTCTGTCCATCATCAGGAGTCTAGCACTGTACACACACACATATGTCGTACAGGTTATGCTGACTGATCCCGCTAGCAAGCAGTCAGCATAACCTGTATGACATACCTATTGCTGTGTGTACAGTGCTAGACTCCTGATGATGGACAGAGATACTATCCGAAACATGTAGAATCATATTCAAAAAATAAATTTCAGAAATTAGTGCTTCTCGTTAGTTTTATTGTAAGAATATAACCTACTGCATATTAGTTATGTTGGATATTGGCCGTTGTCAACTGTGTATTTAACAAATTTTACGTGACTTTTCGGAACTGCATTTTTTCCTACCTTAATTGCATCCGCAGCCTCTTGATACTAAACTTCAGTAGCAAAATTGATAAGTACCTTGCGATTAATTAATTAATCAATTAAGAACTACGCCATCAATACTATTCAGAGAAGTGGTGGTCTTTCCTAAGCTGCGGTGCTCTGTACGTAGGTGAGGGCTTAGCTGCACGCCATGATTGCATTAACCCCGAAGACAAAACTCTATTTACCCATTGGTCAGAAGACTGGGTGACTCCATAGCCGATTTAGACAGAGCAGCTAAGAGAAAACTCCTCCTCCTCCCTGCCGAGAATCGAACAGCGGTTTTGCGGCAGCCCAGATCGTGTTCTAGTCACTGCACTGACTGAGCTACTCTGTGCTAACAAATAAATGTAGTCGCCTCCGAAACTTCTTCTCTCCAGCGTGCCTTCGCCGAATTCCGATAGAACGCTTGATCAAGAATACTCGCAAGTCGTTCCGAGGGTAAAGCAACTCCGGGCAAAGGAACTTCAAGTTTTCGTCTCTCTACATTTGAACCTTGATGGGATGTAATGGTTTTTTCCCCCTTTAGCATAGAAAACTTTAATGGAGTTTGTACTACAAAGACTTAAAAAAATCGATAAGTTTGCCACTTCAAATTTCTTTGTATCATATCGAACTTGGCGGTGTGGCATGTACCAATGAACTTGCTTCCTATCCCGGGAGTCTCAAAATGCTTTCGACCACAGGTCCACAGTTTCTTCTCATTCCCCTATTGCACCCCTGCGAAACTCGACAAATTACCATACAATATTCCAGGCAGGTTTCCTTCATGTATTTTTTTAACTCTATGTTCACAGCCTTCCCATTTGACACCTCAGAACGTGACCCATTTTTATAAAGGTAGATAAAACACGAAATCGTGCAGTTTTCCGGACAATTGGCTACACCGAACATCATATTTCAGCGCATCTGCTGCTTCCTGTTTGGAACTTCCCGGCCACGGTTCTTGGCTCAGAAGCAGGTTATAATGACTTGAAATTTTTCGTAATTTTTCTTAGTTCCTTCAGAAAAATTCTGGTATATTAGACGACTTTCTTGTCCTTACTCACTCTTAATTTGTAATTGTTTACTATTCGGTTGAATTACGTCATTAAACAGCAAGGAGTTTCGTTTATCAGTAACAGCAAAGAGTGGACTTTGAATTCTGCTCAGTTCGAATCCTCGTCGCTTTATACCATGCCCTGGCTGGAGGTTGTTGTAGTTTTTATAATATCGTCACCAATGTTATTAAATAACCAAATAAGACTAAATAAATTACGGAAAAATGCCTCTTTAAAATATTACACTATTTAAGACTTACGGAAAAAATTTGTATTTTAAAGAGGAATTTACTAATTCCTCGTATTTGTTCTGTAGTTAGACATTCATTTCAAAGCAGTGGATACAAAATAGCACAGCATGGTGACATCTATCATCAGGTGCGAAAACTGCACTGTTCTCTGCCCACCAAAAGGTGTCGCAGAACACAATATTGTGTAACAGACTGTTGAGCTGACACGGTTATCCGCGGGGTTAATTCATTTCATATTTCAGTTTTTTGTCAGGTTTACAAAACAATGTCGCTAGTAAGTAATGAGACGCGTGTGAAGAAACGTAAGGTAATCCGCAGCAGAACTTGTTTCGTGTTCTTAGTTTGTGGGGACTGCCCCCATATGACAGCGCATCGAAGTTTAGAGTAGGTTAGGTGAATTTTGGTCCGAAAGTAAACCTTTTTCTCGAACACGACACAAACGCTTAAAGAAAGTAGGCCTAGAGCTCACTCCTAAGTACACACAGAATATCTTTAAAAACTGTCCATGTGTTTATACCCGTCATTCCTAATATGAACCTAACACCCTATGCTGTATCTCATATTTCATCTATATCTCACTCTTTTCAATCAGCAGTTTTTTATTTGATGTTATTTGGAATATTGAATATCGTGATATATTTTTCTTTTAAATGTAATTTTTTACTTTTCAATTTATTTTCATTTACTAACCCAACTAAATACCGATCCCTGTGTCCGCGCGGCCTAAGGCGCCATTCTGTGGCCGCAGGCTGTCTGGGATCGTGGGTTCGAATCCCGACAGGGCACGGATGTTTTTGTCTTGTAAGTGTTGTGTGTTGTCAGGTGTCCAGTACAGGTCTCGGTGACGGGCTGATCACTCGTACAGAGGAGTCCTACCGAGTGTGGTGTGTCCAATGAGTGTGATCGTGAAGGCCCGTAAGGGGAGGCCATGAGCCTGAACCGGGTCAAAGCGCCAAAAAGAAAAAATTCAATTCACGTGTAACGTACAAAAAAGCACAGCTTTCACAAATTTAAATTAATTTAAAACTATTTCAAAAGCACAGAGTAAGTAATTTCAAAATTGTACTTGCATATTCCACGGTTAATATATTCAATTTAAAAATAGATTGTGTTACTTTTAGTAAATCAGTTGCATTACTAATTTTCTGTATAAGGTAAATCTGAAAGTGTTGTAAGACATGTTTCTGGTTAAAGGAAGGTGGCGGGGGCTTGGAGAAACAGTGGCGCGAGACAATAGTCACTGGTTTGCTGGATATTTGTCACAGACGACAGTGACTTATGTACCAACTGTCTGCCCCTTTATTTTACACAGAAAGAGAGAGTAGGCTTATTATTTATGGCAGACTGTTAACCGGAGAGCGGCCAGTGACCAATGATTCCATTGTCTTATTTTTTACGTTATTGAGGTCTGAACTTTAAAAAAAAAGTTAATAAGAACAATACTTGTTTTGCAAAACTGTCCTTATTATTCTTTACGTAGAAACAAATCCATGGTCGCGAAGCTTATCTTAAGGTTATAGTGTGAATTATGTCTTGTATTGAAATATCAAATGTATGCTTGCATGTTTTATAGAAAATCTGTAGACATAAATTACACATATATTGTATGTCATGTAACCAGTAGTTGTCTAATGAGCAGTTTTCGAAATAATTTATTAGTTTTTATTTCAGGGTTGCGTAAATCGGGGATTAAAGTACTTAAAGGCATCACAGTTAAGCCGAACAACTTCTGCTACAGATCTGCTAATTTTAAGTAGAATCGAAACCTATTTAGCACTTCCGGTGATTAAGCGGATATGCATAATCCATATTTTACGCACATATGAAATAGTGATCTTATGTACCAACTCTACATACCACTCCAGGTACAGACTGAGGAAATTTTGGTTTTTTCTTCTCCTTGACAACCCTCCCTACTCTTTACCTAGCTATCCTAGGCGACCTCGCGGGAATAGAGTCCCATGCTTTTTTAATTTATTCGCTAAAATGTATTTAATTTCTTCGGAATTTGTGACATGAGGGCGGGAGTTAACTGTGGCTTCATTTAACTGTCGCTTCATTTCATTTAACGCGTCCGAAAAATGTGAAACAGTAAAATGATTTAATCTCTGTCGTCAATGGAGAAATAATTTGTCATTAGAATTATATATGAGGCGAAACGTGAGTGGAAATAGGAAGACAAGAATATGACATTGAGGAATAAGCAGTGTACTGCACAAAATTACCGTTGAATATACAAATATTCTTAGATTTGCTGTCACTGCAAGAACAGTTGTCTCAGAATTAATGACGTTAAACTAAAAATGTTCTTCCTAATATCTATTAAAATTTGTTATTATGGATATAGATTTCTGTTGTTTAGTGTCTTTGCTTCACTTTTGAGAACAAATACGTGAATTGTTACGTAGCTCAGTCTTGAAGTGCTAAACCGAGATTAGCAATTCCGACTCGGGTTTGAGATGAGGCCGGTGTTGATTTTTTAACCTCATTTCCTGAAGATCATTTCATAACATTACACCAAACTACACTGAAGACCAATTTCTTTTCATTCCCCCTATAATTCACCACTGATATACATTACCCCATTCGACACACAACAGTCGTACTTCATTTCATAAGCTGTCATTATATTACCTGTAAGTGACTTATTATACTCATAATTGTATAATAAATGAATTAGCTTTGCGGTATTACAGGTTTATTAATTGTGGAAAGGTTTATTAATTGTGGAAAATATTAGTCATGATAACAGAAGCATCATCTGTAAAAACTGCACATCATTTTATCAGTACCTCCACTGTCCTGGATGTCATTGTTTCAGCTCCACTTCAATTTTCACATGCCCGTGTGTGAAAAATTTCCCATTTCCATCTCGCAGCTGTAGTGCTGTCGTTGCGTTTTCTTTCGTTTGATACTCCAGCCTAGCATTTGAGGGTGATGTTTTTGCTTATCGAGATGTGTCAGCCTTTCACACGTTTTGTTCCATCCTTACGCTGCCTGTAATCTGTGCAGTGGTAGAAGCTGTGTCTACCTATGTATTCGCTATATTTAAACACCCTCCTTGATCTACCTGATCTAAGCCCACGTATTTCCTCATTCCCCAAAACCACTCTTTCCCCTATTTATTCCACCCCTAATAATTTCCCTCTCCCGAAATTTCCCCTTTACCACCCCTTTTTGGCTGGCTGCTTGGTTGGTTGGATCAATCGGTGTATGTGTGACGTCATTTCCGGGCGGGTCTGTCGAGGAGGGAAGGTCGATATATCTAGGGGTAGGGCAGAGTACCGGCTAGCTGTGAGCTTGGCAGTGGTATAGTGAGTGAGTGAGTGAGTTAGGGGGGCGAAGGGATGTCCCGCCGCGCCGTATCCCCCTCCCCCTCTGGATTTACCGGCTTCGGGTTCCCGCCATACTACACCAAGGGGGGACGAAGGTGCAGTTTGAGCAATGTGTGATCGGGGTGGAGCAGGTTGTTTCTTTTCGAAAAAGGTAAGAACAAGAACACTGCAAATAATTAAACGTGTGTAATGAACACTGAAGAGTGAACAATTGGTGAGTGAAGGAAAAACATGGTGCTCGGGGCGGGAATCGCGATCTAAGGTCTGTGGATGTTGGTGGACGAATGTGGATGGACGGGAAGCCAGGTCATTCAACTCTGTACTCGACGTACTATATGGGGCTCTTAACTTCCCCCGCCAGAGGCATTCAACAGAACACCCTAGCGGTGTACAGGAGTAAACTGGAGTATTTTTAGTACCTTGTCTTGCCGCAATGGAGCGTTCATATAGTGCAAAATCAGAAAACATGAAACGTTAAATCCTCGCGTCATTCTAACCTTACAGGTCTCATATTACAATTCGTCATTCTGTAAGTGTAACTGTTATTTACGGTTTTACTGCACGACGCATACTTTCGATGTGAAGTAGACGACATAATTTAAATCTTTTTTTTGTACTTTTACCACAATATTGTGTGATAAATTTCGTGCTGATGGATAGAGTGTTTTAATGTTCTGTGTGTTTCTCCAGACAACTAATAACTGATGAGGGAAGCGACATACCGCTGCTTGCTACACAACCATATTTTAAGTATATACTATGCCACGTTGAATGGAATAAATATGATTCAGTCTTGACAGATTTTGTCATTGGAATCATGTTGGTTAGTCTGCACGTACCGGTAACTGTGTTAGGAAAGCGCCGTACATTTGATAGCTTTCTGCTTATATTGCCGTGCGGATGACATATTTACACGCATTTACTCTGTCTTTGTTTTAATATTCTTGAAGTATTAAGCGACTAAACTAGAACGTTAAAGAAAAAGGAATATTGACACAGAATTTGCTATAAAAGTGCTAAGGTGTGGCCTAACTTTGTTTTTTTATGTTTGTTTTTCGTTAGACCGTTGTTAATGCATAAGATATGCACAAATCCACAGTACATCAGTCTATTTACAAAAAATTGAGAGACGTTGTATTCTGACAATTATACATTTTTGCCCCTAAACTGCTCAAAACAGAAACACTGAATATACTTTAATTGCGAAGTATCAAACTGGGATTACAAAATGTTAAAACTTGATTTCTGAATTTGGGTTTAAGAAAGTGATATGTATTTCAATAATTTTCGTAATGAATCTGTCAGTTGATCTATGCATCCTCAAAATATTTTCCGGGTTTTGAGGCCCTCGCGGCATTGACTATGAAAGTTTCTGTCTTCATGACTATAGGGTCATCATGTTCCTCCTACACATTGTTACCTTTCTATGAGAACTTACATGTCATCACTTTCAGTAAGACAGTAATCTTAGAAACAACTGCCCGTATAAGGCAGAAACAAGGACACAATATCTGTTTTAGTCAAAACTATTACTCTTTTAGTTTAAGAAGTAGTAAGGAATAAAATAAAATCACTTTAAATTATGTACTGATTATTATTTCAAATACACCTTTTAAAGAGTGCTACTATCCTATCCATACTTGTACATATTACTAAGGGCTGATATCATTACCACTGGTCATTGGCTATCATTAAAAGTAATAACAATAAATAAAACTGAAACATCATATCTAATTTTTCACCCAATTTTTATTTCAAACACACTTTTAAATTGAACTAAAATATAATGTATATGTATGCAAGTATATATATATATATATATATATATTTGTGAACATTACTGAGGGCCAAAATAATTACCGCTGTTTATTGGCACTTGTTATGAGGTTTCTGGTTACGAAGTATGAGTGAAAAAACACCACTATGTCATCGTATACTACCATTATCTAACGTGTTCATTCTGCTGGAGCGGAATGTGTAGACGATATGGCTGTCTTGCCAAATATGGTCTTGGACACATTTGTCAAAACAGCCGGAAATTCTTTTAATCGAAGGTACACTTACATACTGACTACGGGTTTACTGCTGCTGTAGTAATTTGAATGAAATTAAAATAGGATTCATTCAACCTGTTATGTGCCTTGCTAGAGGTCCGTAGCCTCTTCCAAGGCGGGTTCTCCACAGAGTGTGATCTAGTGCTTCCTCTTTCTAGTTACAGTGTCCTCGCCTTTCCTTAAGGTCATCCAGTACTTGCTTAGGTCTTCTTCCTCGTCTTCCCGTCACTTCTATCCTTCCCTCCTTCTTTCCTTAAATAGTGTGTTTTGAAGGCAGTTCCTACGCAAGGTGTGACCAATCCAGCGAGCCTTCCTTCTTTTTTTGTTTGTACAGTGTTTCTTTTCTCGATTTTTATAACACTTCATTCCTTACATGGTCCAAAATAGGATGTTCATGAATAAATAGTATTTTAGAAAGTCTGAACACATAACGTACATAGTAATTATTAATTAGTGTTTATATATTTTAGCAAAACCTATTACTCCAATGAAGCTCTTATGTTTTGTTTTCCCTGACGATAATGCAAATTGATCAAAACATATTGGAATATCGATAACAAGAGGTTCCAGTTGATGCCCATCCATGTGTACTTGGCCTGTTTTTATTTATAAAATCGACACAATTTCTTCTTGTGAGAGAACGTATAAAAATTCTGTGGTACATTATTATAGTAATGCTCGTGTGTATGAAATGGCATGCACATCAGCAGTTTCATGCGAATAAAACAACACGTCTATTACGCCAAAAGCTCGCACTGTCTTACAGAATAAGAAACTGGAACTAAGAAACGGCTAGATATATCGCTAAAACTGCTTCAGAAAATGATACGAAGATTTACAATAGGATGAACATGAAGAATCCAATACTGGAAGAGAAATCGTGCAAAGACTGAGAGCCCTAAAAAAGTGGATTTCTTTCGCGTCATTCCAGATACAAAAAACAGACTGCGGAATTATTCACGAGACTGGGTTAACTTTTCCCAACACAACGCAGATACCTGTCTCGTTACATTACAAAAATGGTGCTCCCAAAGCCGCATATGTGTGAGTCTTCGAAGGAGTCTGGCTTGAATGAAATAGACCGCAGGCTCTATCCTTTAGAATCAACACACTACACGGAAGATGCAAAGAACTATGCTGTTTTTACAATGGTGAACCAATTATGGTACGGTCCATGATAAAATTATGCACTATATATCATATATTATTTATTGTATTATATATTTGTATGTTGTATATTAATGCAAATTTGATTGTATTGTCTAACGTCAGACAATTGGATCTAAGCCATAAAACATGTTAGCGCTTGTTTTCTGCCATTCAGAAATTTAGCATGTTCTTCTGTGTGAAACATAAGTTAGTTTTAAAACATTTTAGAGGTGTTAAGAAAAATGTAAAGCAATCCCATTGCAGGCCTTGACAGGCCCTGAGGGTTCCAGGAGGTTGAGGCTTCCAGATTTCAAGACAATCGGCACATGAAGGTGGTAAGGTCAGTCCAACGCACCGGCCGCCTTTACACCCAGGAAATATTCCTGGTACTCATTTCTGTTAGAGGCTGAGTCAATCCCACGGCCATAGTGCCCCCGAAAGGATTATATCAATAAAAAATTCCAATGACACCATCTGGAATCGAACCCGCGACCTTCCGACTTGTAGCGCAGTGCCTCAACAGAGGTGTTAAGTAGTTAGTTAAAAACATGAAGAGACTATAATAGAGATGCAGTTTGAGACCCAGTATCTCTTGTATAATTAGGCTTTGCGACAGGGTTATATTCGAACAGTAGTTTTGAATCTGTAATAAATTTACACGAATTCGATGTGGCCTATGCAAAGTATCAGAAACTCTTATGTAAGACCCTTGTTTTGTATTCTCTGTACAGTGATTGCAAAATATTTTGTAGGTTTGTATACAGCAGTAGTGACTGTTTATCACAAGACAGACATGGTGTAGGCCAAGTATGCAAAACTTGTTTTCGTAATGTCATAAATTTCCACGGTACAGGGGTAAATGTAATTTTATTCGCAAAACGCAAGACCTTCACTGGGTTTTCTGCTTGAAATTCCCTAATTCTGAACACAAGTGTGTGTACATCACTTATACCGATTTTAACTTAAATTTGACAATAAATAACGGAATAAGAGACAGTTTTACTGATGTCCACGCATAAAGCACGATTGTCAATGGGCGGATATTCGCAAAACTCTAGAGTACCAAAAAATTTGATGTTTGTTGGACCGTGCATCATTGTGATAACTGAAGAATCAAAAAAACCAGCTAGATGCCACTCGATATTTTACTGTACTTCTTATAGGTTCAACATGTTTCGAGCATTATTATGCCCATCATCAGGAAGTCGCGACTATGATGTTGTTTACCACATTGGTCGTGTCGTTCTTGGTTTGCTGTAGGTTGGAGGTTAGGTGCGGTTAGGCTGGAGTAGTGTCCGGACTGCAGCCCAGACACTACTCCAGCCTAACCGCACCTAACCTCCAACCTACAGCAAACCAAGAACGACACGACCAATGTGGTAAATAACATCATAGTCGCGAGCTTTTGATGATGGGCATAGTAATGCTCGAAACATGTTGAACCTATAAGAAGTACAATAAAATATCAAGTGGCATTTAATTGGTTTTTTTTATTTTCATTACTAAACAATTGTTGACGTTTCTGTTCAGTATTTTAACCAAATCGGAGAAGAAATATAAAAGACGGGTCTAATTTTTTTTTAGTTCTTGTGAGAATTGTGTCTTTCACTGTAACGGTTTCCACGGAACTTACAATTTCACAAGAGCATAACATGGAGATCTTTTACCGGATTTTACTTTGATAGGTCACGAAATATGGAAACGTTGAGTATAAATCCAGTTCCTTGTCTAAGTGAAGTGTGACCCACTGATCCGATTTTCATGAAAACCACTCTAGGTTCACAACTTTTGTAAAAACGTTTCTGCATAATACTTCATGAAATCCGACGAAAAATTCGGTCTCTCTTTTGACTTCGTAAAAACCCCTAAAAATTGAATCCCTGCTCGAGCCGAAGGCGAAAAAAAAATAAATGCTAATTTATTTAGTATACGATTTTATACATTAATAAATATAATCCGTTAATATTGAATTATACGTGTGCATTATCTAACGATTTTCCAGCTTTTGGTGTTAAGAATGGTAGAGCGGTTGTTGTTTTTGTTGTTGTTTCTTGATTAACAACAAATTTTCCCCAGGCTTCTTTTACTGATGAAACTAAATGCAAAACGGGATCTTTAAATAACGTTTGTTTTCATTTTTTTCTGTATTGATGTTCTTAGTTTCAGGCTTGTGAATCGGTTGTTGTTTGACCACCTAAAAAAATGGTAAAGCAGTCCTATTACAGGCCTCAACAGGCCCAGAGGATTCTTAGGAAGTTAAGGTGCCCAGATTTCGTGACAACGGCACAGAATGGTGGTAGGTTGTCAGCCTTATGCACCGGCCGCCTTTACCCCCAGGAAATACTCCTGTTAGAGGCTGAGTCGACCCCAGGGCCATAGTGCGATCGGAAGGATTTTATGTCAATGAAAAATCCACTGACACCAGCTGGGATCGAACCAGCGACCTTCAGATTTGTAGCACAGCGCCTTAACCACTGTCCCCGTTAGACAACCTGCTGTCTGCAAATCCTATGTTCCTCGTCACCATGTCGATATTTCCTAAATCCTTTTTGTTAGTGTGTATAGTCGCCCTGCGCAAGTGTATTTGTAATGCTAAATTTAAAAAAAAAATGCAGGAAAAGTGGTTAAATTTTAAAATTATTTTGCTTGATGGAGCAGGCGTCATAATTTATAACGGGTGTACTGTAGTATGTTACTGGAGAAGTGGAGAGCAGTAGATGGAGTAGCGCTGTTGTTAAAGCAGACGTGGAAAGGAAAAACAGTGTGTGCTAGCACGTTAAGCGAGAGAAATTTCAGAGTGAGATGTTTAACTGAAAGGACATACCTTGCATTCCTGGGAGTCTGTAAGCCTGAAACTGCAGTTTGTTCATGTAGTGGGTCACAGAGGGCCATCAATCTGTGTTTCGTTTCACATGCCATTTAACAACGGATCTCTAGGTTTAATTAAACTGCCTTTCCTTGTTCTTTCCGATCACAATTAAGGTTTTGTGACCAAATTTGAAGTTTAATTATAAATTCTGTTTCTTTTCATACACATACTTACACCATACCACGTAGACAGAGGTTATTACTTTGTGTCATTTTATTCACTTTGCGTCTTCACGCTCTGTTTACCTACGATTCATTTGAAAACTATCCTTTATCGATGGCTGTTTATCCCACGTGCTGTATTCCTTTATGGACTTCGAAAGACATAGGCCTATATAAGAATATGCTTACATACAGGCCTGTTACATATATGAAGATATATATATATATATATATATATATATATATATACTGTAATTAATATTATAAGGATCTTTGGACTGTATAGGTTATAACGCGTCGAATGTTAGATTTCATTAACTAACTCCAAGAAGCAGAATCCAGGTTCTCGGCTAGTAAAGAAATTCTCCGCATTTTATGGAACATGAAGTTTCATTGCCGCCTTCACAAGAATCAGCCATCTGTCCCTGTCCTGAGCCAGATCATTCCAGTCCAGCCCCCAATCCCACTTCTTGAAGTTCCACTTTAATATCTTCCTCTCATTGACGCCTGGGTTTGTCACGTGGTCTTTTTCTCTCTCACGTTTCATCACCAAATCCCTGTATGCACCTTTCCTCTCTCCTACGTGCTACTTGCCCTGTTTTATTTTAGCACTTGCATAATATTTGGTGAGGAACAGAGATCACAAAGTTCCTCCTTATGTAATCTTCTCCAATCCCCTGTTGTCTTGTCCTCTTATGTCCAAGTATCCTTCTCAGCACCCTATTCTCAAACACTCTCGGCCTGTGTTCCTCCCTCAAAGTAAGAGACTAAGTTTCATTCGCCATACACAATAATAGGACAGATAGGAGTTATGCATGTTTCAGATTCTCTATTTTTTTTTTGGTAGCTGTGAATTATAGCAAACATTTCCTGCATTTAGAAGTAGACTACATGGAAGGGAGCGGTCTGGCATGTTTTGACATCCATGTTTTTTTTTTTTTTTTTGAAAAGACATTAATGTACTAGAAAGTCTCAGACAAGTCATCCGATTTCTGGCATCATTTTCGAACCCGAAGTCCCTCAATTTGCAATAGTAGCAACCAGTAGGTAGCGTTATATAAGTTTGTACTTAAATGTGCACGTGTATATTTACATGCGTATGGATGCGGGCGAAAATATACGTGGTTTGTATACGGATATTCCCATTTTGGCGGTTAGCCGACGAAACATTTACGTTTTTCTAAGCGTGTTTTAATTGGATTTTGTTCCCTGCTCCTACCGACTTTCTGATTATGTAAATTTAGCGTAGTCAAGCGTCTTTTTATACGTTGTTTTAGTTGTTCAAGGGGTCGCTAGATGAATTGACGTTCCGTAAGTCACGTGTCTTACGGAGACGCGGTTTTCCCTGTGAGACTTGACTTATGTTGCAAGGATATTCCTATTACTCTTAAATTCACTTGTTAGTAAGGGCTGTGTCAGCATAAGCAATAATTCGGAACCGCCGACTTCCCGACAAATAGAGTGATGTGTCAGGAGCTACAGTTTCGATGTTTATATTGCATTTTTGCTCATGTCATAGCAAAGAGGCTAGTTCAGTCTTCTCCTGATCGATGGGTGTTTTTCCCTGACGTCAGTGGAATTGCCAGTAAGGATTTTACTCAGGTGTCACAGGAATTACCAAACACCGTGGGGAAATAAAATGACTTGAGCCGGGAACTATGCAAGAAACGGTAAAAATAGGAACATTTCCAAGTTTTCAATCGTAAAATGAATATATTTTGTCTCTGTACTCTTCTGTACGAGCAAGCGATGGGGCAGTCGGCTGAGGCACTGCGCTACAAGCCGGGAAGTAGCGGGTTTGATTCCCGATTTTCATTAGAATTTTTCATTGACATAATCTTTATGGTCGTACTATGACCCTGGCGTCGACTCAGCCTCTATCAGAATTGAGTAACAGAAATATTTCATGGGGGGTAAAGGTGGCCGGTTAGTAGGGCTGACAACCTCACCACCTTGTTGTTAGCAAACTAGGAGCTTCAACCTTCTGTAATAAGCCTGTACAGGAATTGCTTCACCTTGACATATTAGTTATATTAATGTCAAGATATTACAATGAAATACAGCGAAAATACATATCAATACGCGTACTATTTTACGTGCTTTCGCAAAATTGCGGAAAGTGACTACTAACTTCGTCATGTCTGCTTGTCCGCCAGTCCGTTCGTATGGAACAACTCGGCTCCCACTGGACGGATTTGCATGAAATTTGGTGTTTAGTATTTTCCATAAATCTGTCGAGAAAATTAAAATCTTTTTAAAATCTGACAAGAATAACGATACTGTACATGAAGACTAATGTACATTTATGATTTTATGTCACTGATAGATTTTGCAGACACACGTCTTATACAAAATCAAAACATACATGTTATATTCAGTAACTTTTTTTCCCGAAAACCGTGCCTTTTATGAGAAAATGTGAAAGAATGTAGCAGAGCTAGGTCGGGCGCAGATGTCGATATAATGCGTCGCATACACATTGCATGATGGATAACTATGGCCACAGACGGAAACTCAGAATATGTGATACTAATGGCTTTTCTACGGCAACAATTGTTACTGGAACACGCCTCAATATTACGTTTGCCTGCCTTGTTTAATCCGTTCCTCACTAACGCAAGAGATATCTCGTCTAATGCAATGATGTTTATAACGTGGATTCGGTGATCGATAATATAAGTGAAAGAAATGTCTCATTCATTCTTTCAAAACTAGTCGTACGTTTTAAAACATACTCTTTTTCTTGCATTTCCAATAAATATTCACGTAGAATGATCTAATAGAGTAAACTCAATAATGAAATTGGAACGGTCGATGTCAAGTTTGTTGTGTTGAATTACTCTGCCCATTGCTTTATGGTTCTGATAATTTTTTTCGCCCTCAGGAGACAACATAAATTACATGTCATTCAAAAGCAAGTCGAAATGACAAAGTTTAGAAGTAATATTAAGAGGAAATTGATCAAATAACGTGGAAGTTCACGGCTCTTCTACAACACTGGTTGAACGGAATATTGTGGTAACAATGAAACAATTAACTTTTTAGAGATCTTATTTGCTTATTCAGCGTTTGGACGTCAGTTTTTCTTTCCGTCACACGTTTCTGTTGGGTGTAGCGAATTTTGTGCTAAGGAATGACGGTATTTTTTTGTTTGCGTTTTTATCTGTGTGTTTTGTCATTCAGTTTCAGAATGTTATGTTTTATTAGGAATAAACACGAGTTTTCATTTCGATAACGTACTTATTTCAAAATGCGTAATAAATGTTTCTTATCTTAGTAATTAACCAACTTGATGCACAAAAAAAGTTTTGTTTTATAATAAATTTATTTCATGCCTTTACACGTTTCGAGCTCCATGTGCTCATCATCAGGAGGTCAGGAGGTGGCCGTCCCGTGCACGGGACGGCCACCTACAGGTGTGATGATACCAGAGGCTGTATAATACAATTTTGACCTCCTGATGATGAGCACATGTGCTCGAAACATGTAGAGGCATGAAATAAACTTATTGTAAAACAAAAATTTTGTGCATCAAGT
>Ga0123352_10008498_pt1 | contig 15985 bp, 14 predicted proteins | sample TergutLab28metaG_FD_89700 | JGI IMG/M metagenome (GOLD analysis project Ga0123352, IMG submission 89700) | Labiotermes labralis P1 segment gut microbial communities from Petit-Saut dam, French Guiana - Lab288 P1 | ecosystem: Host-associated > Arthropoda: Insects > Digestive system > Gut ... | reverse complement strand
TACACAATACGACATGCTGCCACAGCACCAAGTTAATGTAAGGAAATTAATCAGTGAGTGTTTTTAAAAACGTGACTTTAGCAAGGAACAGTTTGGCTCCCTGAAGATGATCTTAGGATCGAAACATGTTGGAGCGATTTTAAATGTTTTAATGTAAAGAATTTATGCATGTGCATTGGTTGGTGTGCTGATTAAATGACACTACGAAATGCACTGTGCAACGACAAAGATGTTTGTATTAATTGTTTTAGGTCGCGATGGTGGAACTACAGATCAACGAACCAACGAATGTCCCCGAGTGGCTGTTTGTCATGTTTTCTGTATGCACCACGGTTCTCGTGGCGGTACATATCTTCGCGTTAATGATCAGCACATACTTGCTGCCAAATATCGACGCCATCAGTAAACTACAAGTCCACGAACTCGTCGGCCAATCGCCTCACGAAAGGATGCGTGGGTTTATAGAACTGGCGTGGGCATTCTCTACAGTACTAGGACTGTTCCTCTTCCTGGTAGAAGTGGCCATCTTGTGCTGGGTGAAATTTTGGGATTATTCCTTTACAGCAGCTTGGGCAGCGACAATAATAGTGATTCCTGTCTTGATAGTGTTTGTTGCATTCGCTGTTCATTTCTATCACAGTCTGGTAGTCTACAAATGCGAAGCTACTGTTACAGACCTCCAGCAGCTGGAAGAAATGAAGAAACAGTTGGATGATGTGGATTGCAGTCCAGTCTGACGTCAGAGCGGACAGGTATCGGGTAACTGACGATGAGAAGCTTGAGGCATGTGCAGATTGTGGGACATACATGTCATACATCGTGTGATATAAATTAACAGAAATCTATATACTAATTAATAATATGTTATGTATTACAGCGTTCACGTTGAGGCTGGCAGAGTACCAGTTGTAATTAAATAAAGCATTCCAAAATATTAATGTACAATTTAGACCTATTAAGTACAAAAATCAGATTGGTTGTTTGCGGCACTGCGTTACAAACCGGAAGGTCACGACTTCTATTCCCGATGGTGTCATTTGAATTTTTTATTAACTGTAAAACATACCACAACACAAACAACAGTACTTATTTAAGCAAATATACACGTACATGACTTGGGCAATTTAATTTTTCCTTCTTCTTCACATCAATTCGTATTACTTTAAAGACATTATGCCGGCCATTGAAACCTTATAAATTAGATATGATGGATAAACTTTCCTTTTTACTACAATCAGATAATTACCTTTCAGTTATAACCGATAAAATTAAATAATTGAAATGAGTGAAGTAGTTAAAGTAATGATATTAAATTAAACATCAAATTATACTTCGTGTACTTCACTTCAGTTTTTCTAAGTTTAGAATATTATTGATTGAAAACGCAGCAAACACAAACTTCACGTCAGCTGTATTTACATGTATTCATACTGTGGTCTTTGCCTTTTCTTTGCTGTAACCTGTGCTAATGGGTATCGGCAAATTTCAGGTACTTTTGTCGTCGTCGTTGTTGTTGTTGTTGTTGAAAAAATAAGCTACCTTCCTACCAGCGGTGAAAGACAACAAGTGTACACCTATATCTTTCCTTCCTGTTTTCACTTCCTGAACTCCTGCTGGTGTTCTATAATCAGTGTGTACTGGTAAATATTCCTCTCATGTTATGCGAGAATTCCCTAATTAGAGTTAGGAGGGTGTAAGTACGTCAAAACACAACTGTCTTTGTATCTGTTTTATTAGGCTGACGACATGTTTCGGCCACTGTTGGCCATTCTCAGGTCACAAAATGTATAGTTAGGAGAAAACTATACAGTGCAAGAGCATTAGTTGCGGTACATATTCTGAACTTTCAAAGAGATCTCGTTCTTATGCGGTTTATCCGTATTGAACTAATGACATCTTCGACTAGCAAAGTGGATAGAGGTAGAGTACATGTACATGCTGTACGTGATGTCCTCTAAGCAAAGTGCCCTAGTTAGAGTATTTTTTTGGGCGAGCTTGTCGCAGCTGACAATTTTAGTGCGTTACCTTCCCAAGGTCCTGTGATTAATACCGGATTTCGTAAGCAATATTAATATCTATATAACATATGTTTATAAGACAAGAGTAATAGTGAAAATACAAACAGAACTTGAATAAGTAAGCTGCATGAATATGTGAAGAACAAGTCCAGTCCTACAAATAACTGGGATCAACTGTAAATAGTGATAACTCAATAGAAGAAGAGATCCAATACAGAATAACACTTGGAAATAGGGCATATTATGCAAACGAATTTCTTTTTAAAAGTAGACTGGTCTCCAAGAAATCAAAATTGAAACAGTACTGGAGTATTATAAGACCGACAGTAACGGATGGCTGTGACGTGTAGGTCTTGAAAGGAACCATAAAAAGCAAGTTAATGGTATTTGAAAGGAAAGTGTTAAGAAAGATCCTTGGTCTCACAAAAGAAAGAGATGGTACATGGAGAATCAAAACAAAAGATGAATTAGAAGAATTAATAAGACATAAGAATATAATAAATCACATAAAAGCACAATGATTAAGCTGGTTTGGGCATTTACATCGAATGGCGGAGAGAGGGAATGGCAAAAAAGTATATAGGTGGAAACCGATGCCAATACGACCACAAGGAAGACCAAAGAACAGATGGGAAGATGACATAAGGAATGGCACGAAGAAATTGAAAATTAAGAATTGGATTAGCTGTATCCAGGATCGTAATAAGTGGAAATTGTATGTGGAGAAGGTCAAAACATTCAAAGATTGAAATTGTAGCGCCTGAAGAAGAAGAAGAAGAAGAAGAAGAAGAAGAAGAAGAAGAAGAAGAAGAAGAAGTATGCTTATGCTATGACAACAATCAGTCACAAGAGTCCACCCCGATTTCTTCAACAGGTAAACGCAAAGAGTAACGACAGAAAAACATGGTCTTAGTATTTATGCATGCTGAGACTCTGAAATAAAAGATTGCAAATAGTCGCACTTACTTGTTAGGCAAAGTTGCATTTTTCAGTTCCGCTGTAACTGAGCACCAAAACATAAAGACGTATACAGAGATGAAGATATAACGCTTTTTGAATCATAGAACTCAGCACTGGGCACGGTTGAAGGTTAAGTTTCCACTCTTCTTCTACCAGGCTTCCGATGCGAATAGTTAAATATGGCGGGAGGCAGCCTTCCACCGCACTATCAGCGGCCAGTCACTTTATATCTCGACACGCATTACTAAGTTCCACCTGTGACACAGTCAAATGTGGTCACAAGCGACAATCGCGAAGGTTGTTACGTACTGAGGTTTCATAAACACAAACATTTTTATTTTTCAGATTGAGACATTTTGTAGTCTAGTACGATATAAAATCTGATTGAACAATAATTCCCTAAAGCCTGTGACACAGTTAAAATACCCACAACAATTATTGCAGCAGATTTTGAAGACAAAATTTTTACTCGTTAATCCCAGAACTCATTTTTCGCTATACAAGTTGACGAGTTTACTGATATAACAGTTTACAGATATAATAAATTAAGCCCATTTACGTTGTCCCGTTACATATGAATTTGATTTAAAAAATCAACGAGGATTTCTAATTCTGCAAACCTCTTTCGACACCTTATACTTGTCAAACCTTTTTTGATGATTTTCGCACAAGCAAGGAAGAGACAGGAGAAATTCATAGGTCCGACTACTGATGAAACTAGGGCTGTGTCAAGGAAATGAAAAGACTGCCAACCTTAGTCAAAGCATTTGTTCGTCTAGTGGTTAGCAATCGATGCTGCATTCACAGACAGGCTGATGCTACCATCACCAGAACTTCAGAGTACTTTGAATTAGGTAAATCTTTTTATGAAACTAGGGCTGTGTCAGGGAAATGAAAAGACTGCCAACCTTAGTCAAAGCATTTGTTCGTCTAGCGGTTAGCAATCGATGCTGCATTCACAGACAGGCTGATGCTACCATCACAACCCTCGTGGGCCTAGACATTATCGTTTAAGAGGTTTCACGGTCACGCTCAGACACACCACATTCGGTAGGTCTTCTCTGGACGAGTGATAGGCCCGCCGCAGAGACCTCTACCTGACAACACACAACAGTCACAACAGACAGACATACGTGCCCCTGGCGGAATTCTGACCCGCAGTCCCAGCAAGCGAGTGGCCACAGACCTACGCCTTAGATCGCACGGCCACTGGGATCGGTGTACCTTTATAATACCTGCAATAAATGCACGAACCTTCATTCTTACATTCCCCTTATTCTAAACTTAAAATTTTGTTTGCAATAATAATAATAATAATAATAATTATTATTATTATTATTATTATTAACTGCAATTGGTTTGTCACTCGGTGGCAGTGGTTATTTTACATGTATACAAAATATGAAATTGGTTACTACTAGATTTAAGTCGGGAGGGCTACATGAGAAGCATGTAGTTGCAACTTGGAATCTTGGGAACCGTCTCAGCATTTGCTTATAGACACAGGGAAAGAAAAACCTGTGTCGAGGTGGCCGGTCGCAGGACCTTCCGAATACTGACTTCTAGCCAGCAGTCCGGCATCTGAAGTAAAAACAGCAATACATACACAGTACAACAAATACACATAAGATGACAACAGTACACACAAGACAATTACAACAATACACACAAGACAACTACAACAATACCTACAAGACAACTACAACAATACACACAAGAAAACTACAACAATACACGCAAGACACCCTACAATACAACATGTACAAACGGTAAACAACACCACGGTAAGACAGTACTCTATATAGTTTCCAGTATTTTTTCCCACTCGTATTGTACTGTACTGTACTTTATTGTACTCACGCTTTCACCCCAACCTCACCCTTTTACCTTTTATGTATTTAGATACATGTGATGATGGCCAAACAAGCCGGAACATTTAGTATAGTAAAATCACAATATACAAGTGTTGTAATTTTGAGGTGCGCCATCCCGCTGTGTGTTTAAACTATAAGGTGAGGTAAATTCAGTCAAAAACACAACTATGAATATATGGCTAAATGATGGTGTTTATTAGCAATAGAAATCTACATGTTTCGGCCTATAGCGGCCATCATCAGGTTTTGGAAACTTTCTTGCTATAAGTCATATATAATGTACAATATATAACATATAAAATGTTATATATATATAATACATAATATATAGTATATAATATATAATGTTATATATAATATTATATATGACTCTTATAGCAAGAAAGTTGTCAAAATCTGACGATGGGCGCTGTAGGCCGAAACATGTAGTTTTCTATTGCTAATAAACACCATCAATCAGCCATATATTCATAGTTGTGTATTGACTGAATTTACCTCACCTTACAAGTGTTGTAATTGGCTGTATTTCTTATTAATTTTAGTTTACGCACCACTGCGTGCAGCAACGTGCTAACAAAATAAATGCCATCAGCATGGTGCCTGGCGGGCGAGTTGCATGGTTTGGTCGTCACTTCTAAAAGGCTGAATGTTGTTGTGTTGCTTGAGGTGAGGGCATTCCTTTCATATACCAGACGCACTGTACAGTCATTTGAAAAGAACAGAAGAGAACTTGTGCGCCTGCTTTCCGGACTTCGACCTTTACGTGTAACATCAAATAATATGATGATAATGCATCTCAGGACACGGAAAAGGAGGACACAAAAATACAAGACAGGTAAACAGACTATTTAATGACTAAGCTATTGGTACAGAAGAAGCTGAATTAATGCACGGCGCAATCTGCTGCATAAAGCCTGCGCTGGTAGATGTTGTCAATACCCAAAGCAGTAATTATTATTCAAAAACTTATCTGTGCATATGCAAAAATGTAAATGTTTTGTGAATACGTACAACCGCTCTGACACGAACAGGCCCGTCCTTCATCGGAAAGGACGTCCTGCGATGGCAAATTAAAATGCAGCGCCTTATGGCCATGATTATGACGTCATAGTCTTCACATAAAGACTGAAAGATGTCAGTCGTAAATGGCTTGGACGCGAGTCCTCTGCTCAGGGTATATACAGTACCGGACGAGGGTTAGTTAAGGAAGGAACATGGACTGAGGGAGTTCGAGAAGTGAGTGTTGTGAGGAGGATATTTGGACTTAACAAAGACGAGGTAAGAATGGAGTGGAGCAGAATGCATAACGAGAAGCTTTATGATCTGTTTTAATCACAAAATGTGGCACGCATGAAGGAGAGGATAGGTGTATACAGGATTTTGGTGCGGAGACGTGGGGGTAAAAGACCACTTGGAAGGCCGATGGGTAGATGGGAGAATAATATTAAGATTAACCTTCAGGAAGGGTGATGGGGGGGGGGGGCATGGACTGGATTGATCTGACTCAGGATAGGGACAGGTGGCGGGCTGTTGTGAATGCGGCAATGAACCTTCAGGGTCCATAAAATGTGGGGAATTTCTTGACTTATTGAGAACCGGTTAGCTTCTCAGGAAGGACGTGCAGTGAGTGAGGGATTTTATTCTTCCTGCTTTTCCCGGGGCAGTTCCAGTCTGGTGGGTTTGACAAGAGCTCTATCTGTGCGGAACGGCGGAAACCAAGAAAGGTGTGACCGATTTCAGTAGACAGGGGACCCAGCTACAACAGAGACATACAATACCGTCAAAACTAAAATGGCCACAACACCTGCAGAAGATCAAACAAAAGTGTGAAGCACAATATAGCACCACAACTCGAAATTAGGCGCGTTCACAGTTACGCAAGTCGCACATTAGCTTCACATCCGCCCGTCCGTCCGTGTTTCTGTATCAGCGCGGCTTCCACTGGACGGATTTCCGCGAAATGTCATATTTTGGACTTGGCACGAAAATCTGTCGACAGACTCCAAATTTGGTTAAAATCGGACAAAAAGTTTACATGTAGACGTTTTTATATTGTTGACAGAAAACACGTAACTCAGTAATAGACACAGAACGCACTGTTGCTTTTCCACTGCAAAATGGTCAAACGAATGTTACGTTATACGTACTGTACATTGCCTGTCTTCTTGCAATGCGAAACACCGTTGGGACTGACACATTTTCTTTTCCTTTCTTCCCTTTTCCAGATACCACTAGCGACCAGAATTATGATTACGCTAACAGCAGGAAAACAAATTAACAGCTATATTAAATACAGTTACAGAGAAACACCAACGTCAGTCTTCTCCAAATAACTTATACGGATTCTTATAACTGTAAATTATTTTACAGACTAATGCACAGTCTCTTTCATTCGTACAGGCAGTGCAAGAACGAGTATCGGTTTTCTGTAAAAGCGAATAAGGCATCACGTTTGAAACGTGATGGCACACGCGCAGAAACCAGATTTGGTCTTTCAGCGAAAAGGACGAGTCCATTTAAATTGGTGCCGGGGGGGGAGGGTGTCAGTTCAGTCGACTACTGGCAGCCGAGGTGTGCTCATCAGCGGTACTAATGCTGGATACACCATGTTCTGAGGTAGAGTGCAAGACTACTGGCTACCCACTCCACTCGCATGCTTCCCCTTCACTTCCCCTACCGTGCGTCACGTGTGCCATCAGGTTTCAACTGAGCTTTGTTTTCACTACCCTGGCATTTTCTTAGAGTCCGAGGGTAGTTATGAAAAATCTGTCAGTATAGTGACTAGGCTATGAGCAACCGCGAGAGCGTGGTTCGATTCTTAGCAGGATCAAGATTTCCCTTCAAAGCATCCAGACCAATTCTGGGGACTCTACAGCCTCCTATTACATCGGTACAAGGGGCTCCTTCTCCAAGGGTAAGGTAGCCAGCGCATGGAGCTGACCAATCACTTCCATCTCATGTCAAGGTTAAGAATTAGTGAAACTGCACAACTCACCCATATGCCTTCATGGCGTGCACATAAACTGCATTATTACCTTTTCACAGCAGCAAACCTTACTCATGTTTCAAACCAGAAACCTCTAACATGTGAGTCACACACTGTGTCAATATTTTCAGTAGACACAACACTCAGCTGCTCCACTATCAGTGGACCTGCAAATGTCCTACATCTTTCACACAAACATTGCTCTTTTCAACCAGTTACTGAAGACTGAGGAGTTTGCAGTTGATCTTGACATAGGTCTGTGCTGGGAAAAGCCTACTGCTCTTGTTTGTGGCCAGTTCCATTTAAAAATAAACTAGGCCCAAGTGGGAGTGTTTTGTGCAAGTGAGGTTTTTTTTTTTCTGTAGTACTGTATGTGATTTGAGATATGCATACATTTTATTTCAGGATTGTTGTTACAGAAATACCTAAGAAACTGCGACCAGTAGAATGTCTATGCAGTGATATGAGATTCATATTTTTGACAGGATCTCTCTACATCGTTGCTAGTGTTCAGGGACACTGTGCTCTATCCACAATGTGCAGCTCAACTGCATTCGCTTGAGTAATGGATCAAACTTTCAGACTCACGCACACAGAACTTGAATTCTAGAAATGGCTGTCAGAACTGTACTTAGTCAAATGCAATACAGATTTCACTCATTATTGCTGTAATAAAGGTTAACACCTGGAAGCAAGAAACAACCCTGTGGTGGATAACCACTTACTACATGGCAGAATAGCGGATTGTATGCTATTCTGTCAATTCATTTCTTTCCTATAATTTTTTTAAGATGTCATCAAATCGCTGCTTTATCAAATATAGCCCAAAGTTAGCAGTAAAGGACTTAATGCATTTATTCTCTTCCTGGATATATCTGTAATTACTGGCTAGCCTTCTTTTCAAGCCAGGTCTAGAGATACATATATTTCTGCTACTTGAATAAAGAGAGACCAACTTGATGTCACTTGCTTTTTTATTTCATTATTTAATGCTCATCATGTTTCGGATGTTAATACATCCATCCTCAGGAGCTCGCGACTTATTTGATGAGTTATTTCATGGGTTGTATTGCTCTGGTTCGATGTGTGTTGGTGTTACCACACCACCCCAGCCAAACCACACCGTAACACCAACATACATCGAACCAGAGCAATACAACCCATGAAATAAATCAACAAATAAGTCGCAAGCTCCTGAGGATGGATGTATTAACATCTGAAACATGTTAAGCATTAAATAATGAAATAAGAAAGCAAGTGACATCAAGTTGGTCTCTCTTTATTCAAATATCAAAATGATGCAAGGTCCAATAAACATAAGATATATTTCTGCCTTTGTACTTCCATAGCATTCCACTTTACTATTGACAATCCATCCTTGCCTTGCACATTTCTGAGTATGCAAGGTCTATTCTTTTGTTTGCTCATCCAAGGAGCAAATTTTGGTCCCTTTAAAATTCCATGACTCTCTCTCTTTTATTGAAGTCATAAACTTTGTACTTCCCAGTATGGTATGTTCCATCTTTCGTCCATTACTTATGTGCATTAAATTCATTAAAAAGACCAAAATATGCACTTATATTTATGAATGTCATTCTATTACACAGTAATTACCAACATGTTTCAGCCACTCATGTGGCCAACTGCATGGTGATGAGAACAAGAATACCAATACAGTTATAATGTTCTGCGTAGTTCACTGTGCAGTCTGTATCATCATTCACCAACCTGTACCATAATTCACACATGCAGCTTTTCTGTACATCATTCCACAGAACTACACTCCAGACTTTTTTTAACCTCTAATATTTTACACTCATTGATATTTTAATATTCAACCTTGAATTTTAACAAAAAACTATATGATTTTTAACTGTGGTATGATTTTGACACACTATAACCTTTTTAATGAATTCTATGCATTTGCACTTCTCACAATTTGCCCTAAACATGCAGCATGATCAATTGGATCATCTAGGCATGATTACAAGAACACTTAAAAATATGTTACAGGCTATTTTTAATCTGTAATGTGTTGTGCATTGTGCCAGCATGCTTTCCCCTAAGCAGTGAAATATTAGTTCACAAGTTGCACAACAGCTGGGATAGTGTAGTCACTATTTTGAAAAGTTATGGTCTGGTGACAGAACATTCATGGCTCAATGCCCAGTATGGGCAACAGATTTTTCTCCTTTCTATAGCACTCAGAGTGGCTATAGGGTCCATACAGTATCTATGTCAATATTGAAGGCTCTTGCCCTGGGGATGAAGTGGCCATGGCATAAAGGTGACCATGCATCTCCATCTTGTGCCTAGCTTCATCTGCGTGTACCTATACTTCTATTCCCTTCACATGCCTTCAGATCAGTCACAGGAACAACTTTAAACGGAAAATATACGCTCTAATTTCCTGTCAGTCACACAGAACTTCACTCCCTCAGTAACCCACCTCTGCCTGCATCATCACAAAGAGGCTGTTATCCATCTGTAGTGAACAGGCAGGCGTACACCTCACAGTTGTGTTTGGCTCTGAAACTTTGTTTGGGATGTTACTACAAGAAATCTTGCTTTAATATGTTTCTCACCGTAATCCATTAAGGACGTGACGTTAAGGTCGGTACGTGGTGCGCTGGGAACACTGGGCCTTTACTTGTGGCATATTTTAAAGGATAAAACACAAAGTAATAATCTTCACACTGAAGATGATCTGAAAAAACAATACCAATCAGAAAGTCAAGAGTCTTCTGTGTCACCAGTAGCCCTTCAATGTGAAATGAATGTGTCTGCAAGAAATGATGAATGTATGCAAGGCACGGGAAAGAACGTCCAGTATCTTCTTTGAATACATGCAATAATTATAAATCTAATGTAAACTGCAATACATTGAACTGTAACAGGTGGACTCAGAACTTTCACTACACTGTAATAGCAGTGATCTATGTGTTCCCTGCTGGTATATGAAGTGACAAATAACACTTGCCAGATAACGGATACTGTATTTACAGCTTTCTACAAATAACACAAGTATTATCTATATTAGTTAGGTATGTGACAAGGGTAGCATTTGCACCATTAAATTTTTAAATATTGCTACTCTCAAAGCACTTACCTTTAGGCACAGTTGAGAACTTCTAATGTAAACAATGTCTCATAGGAAATGTGGGATTCATGCTTTCTGGTAGCTCAAACAAACACAATAGTGCTCTCTAGTGGCCAAAATATGCAAAGTAACTTCCAATTATATTTTTGCTAGTATCCTTCCATGAGTGTCCAAGTCAGTCTCTTTTTGCAAATATTTAACAGGATTGAAATTTAGACATTCCAAGGGAAATTCATAATACATAGTATGAAAAGGGAAAGATGGCAAGGAAAAAGGGGTTCAGTCAGAGAAGCCTGTGAAGCAATGAAACAAATCAACCTCAGGGCACAAACTGATCTTTTACACAAGGAATCTCCTGCATAATGTGGAAGATGCAATGCCAATGAAAACATGGATAACCCCAAAGTCTTCTATTCCCGCAAGGTCCTTTTCCGGAATCTATGGATAGCAGTACAAATATGCAATAAAGCAGGGGTACACAAATATTGGGCACCTAATTTTTTGTGGGTCGTCAGTATGGAACGTGCTTCACGTAACTTTTCTCGCACCTAGAACTCTGAGGTGGCTCCTTGACTTTTGGAAAAAATTTGTGGACCCCTGTAATAAATGATTACATTTCCATCTATCAGAAACATGTGGCCTACTGCCATTATTTCATACCTATAAGATACAGGCCTCACTCTTATATACACAAATGAAGGTAGAGTAAACAATGTCACAGATTGTTAAACACAGTGGATGCAACAAATAACTACACTTGCGACATGGTCACTATTTATAAAACTTCTTGTACTTTGTTCCCAGAACATTTTCAGTTCTCCTGTCATTACAATTGCAAGTCTGACTTTGGTACAAACGATGTAACAAGCGACTAAAAACAACACTCAGCACAAGTCCAAGTCCCAGCAGAGCATTTTGATCCTCTTACACAAACAATCTCATCGAGTCTGCCAGTAAAGTCACGTAAAAGTTCTCAGCAAAAATGTGAAAACTTTCTTGCATTTTGGAATAACCATGAACTGCTAACTAAAAGATTATAAAAGCCATTAACTGAAATACTTGATTAAAAAAACAATGTTCCTTTAAATATAAGAATCTTATAAAAAAAAGTCAAGCCTCCAAATTACTAGTTGTGTGACTAGGGATTAAAAAAAAAACACACACACAATTGGTAAACCAACGTAGAGAGTACTTAAACGGACACATATACACATCACGTCGAATAAACAGCACGTTTATCTGTAAATAATAAATAATATCACCTTCCACTGCAAACTAATTTTAACATCACAAATACACAAATCTTGTTCTTTGTTCAACCTATGCCATATACACAGGTTAAATGAAGCAAGCAGATGTCTTCACTTCATTCGATGATGACCTTGAAAAATTATCTGCTAACATCACAGTATTCAAATGTCTTGATACACATAACAAATGCTTACACATTTATGAATAAAATGTACATATGCCATCAAGGACAACAATGAATTGTGTTGTGCTGATATCACTGACAGCTTATCAAAACAAAACAAACATTCACACAAAACACTGACAACTATCATAGAAACTGACCAAAGAAGAGGTATTTTAACATAAATTTCTGTTCCAGCACTTACAGTTATTGGATTGTTGATACATAGCTTGTAATGCATTCTAACAATCGACATGTAACAATTACATTAGTAAAGAAATCTGTACACGGCAACAAAGTATATATTAGATCAGCCCTCTTTTGAGATATTAAGCAGTGCAGAATGGTAGTTTTTTACAGACGTTTTGGGACAACGTATTGGTCCGATCTTGAGCCTTGTGTCAAGTAGTCCAAGAAGGATGCTGGGAACACTTGGATACGCAGTTTATATAGAGAATGGTGGGGGAGGTGACTGTTTCTCAGGGAACCAATCACTGAACTGCTTGACCCTTGCAGATGGGACTGATAGGTCTTCACAAAATGTCAGTAAGAAACTACTATTCTAAGCCATGCAAAGTCCCAGTAAGAGCGCATATCTCATTTACATAGCGGTGGAAGCCAAAAATCACACACAGCATACATTAGTTCTTCCTCTCTTCTTCATCCCCTGCCCTAAAAGAAACTGGTCATAAAGAGTTTCAAAGGCAGATGCTTAAGAGTTTTTATATATATATATAAGGGGGATTTTAAAGTTACAGGTTACTATGTGACTGCAGTTCCAGATTACTCTCACCTTGCATATGACTTTATTAAACCATGTGATTGTCATATGATGCCATTAAGCATGGCATCTGGCTTCATTCATGGTGTGTGACTGCTGAAGGGCTAAATCAGACATGGACACACAATGTACTTGCCATTGGTTGCAGTGTACTGGTCATTTAATGCCCATACCCGTACCAGTTCCAGCAACTGCCAAACTGTAGCCCATGAAGCATTTCCTTGGGCTATTCCAATGACAAATTCTGATTTTACAGAATTCTTCAGTGTGCGATTTTCACCACCTTAAGAGGTTCCATTTTATAGTGTCAAATCCAGACTTAATCCTTTCTGGCCTAATAGTTACTTGGAGTACCGCCAGGACAAAGGGACACAGCAGTCGGTACAGTAATTAGGCTACAAGGTGGTTGATCTAGGGTTTGAATATCACCACGGGCAAGAGATTTATCTTGTCTCAAAATGTCCAGATGGGCTCCGTCACCCACCCCCATCCTCCTATTCAACAGGTACTAGGGGCTCATTCCTGGGAGTAAAGTGACATAAGTGTGAGGATGAACACTCACATTTAGTGCCAAGGTTAAGAAGAAGAGGAGATGTATCTTTACTCCCTCTATACACTTTAATGGTGTGTACAGGCAAAATTTTATCTTTACCACCAGGTTAAACATTCAAAAATTCTATGTTCTGCCCACACAGTGCACTCTTTATATGTGTTTTGTATGGACCTCAGAATAAACAGCAATTATTTCCCTGTACATCATTAACTGATTGGTTTTATCTTTGAGCAAATCTGTTCACTGTGCAGTACGAGCCGAATCATTCAACTCATTCTTCAAAGGGTTAAGTATACTACAAGACACTCTTACAGGCCATCCATTAAACTTCATGCCCAGATGCTGATCACTCTCTTTCAAGAACATAAGACACCTTGCTTTCTTCTTTTGTATGAAAATGATGCTAAGAAACAAAGATGCACGACTAGTAATGGAATAAAAAAATTCTGAATGAGTGAATGATCTTACGCTTTACAATAAACTGAAAATGTGTTACACACGGGCACATGTCAAAATTACAATTACAGTTATGTAGAATTTCTTCCATTCCAATTTCATTCTCAGTCCCTGAAACAAAATGAACACATGAACAAAAATAAATGAATAAATAAAATTATGGTTCCCACAGGTATCATTTGTGGCTCTCCCTGCATACTGGGAGCAGCAGCAGCAGCTTTTGGACATGGGGTGGGGGCGAATACCACCTGAATGTTCGACACTGGGAAAACCTCTGCCCCCAAAAACTTTGTAAATTATGCATAAAAGTATAATGATCAATAACAGACATCAGGGAATGGAAAATTATTTCTTCCAGTATCAAAATTTCTTCCCAGTCTGTACCTAAAGGCTTATCATCACTTATCAAAAATGGAATTTAATAAAAAAAAAAAGGATGATAACTTTCAGTGCCAGTACAAGTGAGCACATGTACACAACAGCAGCTGTCAGGACCTAGCAAGAAGGCAAATCTGCTAACTGGTATGAATACTGTTAAAAAGGGTCATGATTTTTATGGAATTCAAACGTCTTTTGTCTTTCTTGACTGCACAACCCCCATACCCCCCTTCCAATCATAGAGTTCTGCCACCCCAGTCACATCAAAGTTTCCTGCCATCTGCTCCACAGGCAATTCAGGACCAACTTGTATCTGGTGTTCAGATTCCAAGAAATATATCCAATCTGGACTAGAACACATCAGCAGTTCACAACTATTACCATCCGTACAAATAAGATACAATCTAAAATAATCTGCACAATGAAAACAACACAAAATTAATGCCAATACACAACTTAAGTGTATTGTTCATTTAGCCTACCTTTGTTAACACACAAACATGCATGTACACTCATAAAATTATGATTATGTAATACTGCAATGAGTATTATGACGCCACATACTCTTTTATCCAAACCATGGATTAAACTGGGTATTATACATTTATTTTAGCTTTGGAAGGGGGTTAGAAGTAATAAAATATCAGTTCCCTCTCAAGTTTCGCCAGTGATATCAGCATATGCATATGGGTTTGAATTGACATTTTCCTATGGACTGAACTCTTGCGTCCCTGGACTGGAGTTCATCGAATGATCAACTTAATGAATGACGTGGTTGGAACTGATGTAATTTCTCACAGAAACTCTCCTTACTACAACTAAGTCGGTGTTCTTACAAATGCAGTTCAGGCAAGCTGAGAGAAGAATGTGTATATTCAGCTTGTTCATCACTGAACACAATGTCAACAACAATGATAATAATAATAATAAAAACAAATATACAGAACACCATTTGTCTGCTCATTCATTCTGATCACTTAAACACAACCGATGCCGCAACAGCTTCACTGGTGAGGGATGAAACATGGAAAATGAGAAGTGAGGATGCGCCTTGTCAGACTTCCAAATGTTTTGATGGAGGATGGATAATGAACGGTTCGCTCCACATTCGTCTTAAGTCACCCTGAAATCATATAGAGAATGAGATGGATAGATCCTGGACAATTGCATTAAGTATGCCAAGAATGAAGCAAATGGAATTTGCCACGGATCATAATTTAATACATCATTTACAGACACACAGCACACTAAGAGTTGAACGGTGAAGGTGGTGATGATGACATTAAACACTGTTAACTATTAATGTAGTTGTTATTAAAATTCTGATGAGTCTGTTGGGGAAGCCCCCCCCCCCCCCCCCCCTCTCCCCCACTCAACCACAAAGAGGAAAAAAAAAAAATTCACTTTATTTTACTACATTTTTTCCCACACCCATAAAATTTCCACAAAAATCTCACTTTCATTC
>Ga0123352_10008497_pt1 | contig 15985 bp, 13 predicted proteins | sample TergutLab28metaG_FD_89700 | JGI IMG/M metagenome (GOLD analysis project Ga0123352, IMG submission 89700) | Labiotermes labralis P1 segment gut microbial communities from Petit-Saut dam, French Guiana - Lab288 P1 | ecosystem: Host-associated > Arthropoda: Insects > Digestive system > Gut ... | reverse complement strand
GTTATTTTGTGTTTTTTTTCCGAGATTTCGGAATTTTGGATTTAAAAAAAATACGGTGGTTTTTTGTGGGTTGTGGGGGGGGGGGGGGGGGGGGGTAGACTATCCGTCCTTTCGTTCTTGTGCTTGATATTACGTGCAGATTCTTGTCGCCACGGTACCGACGGACTCAGAAGCTGGGTCTGCCGAAGAACCGCTCTAGACCTTACAGAGACGAGACCACTGCAACAGTGTATGTGTGACTTAACAATGAAGCGCGTTCGTATAACAGCTGTTGCAGTGAAAAAGAAATAAGTATTACATATTCTTAGTTTGTGTCTGTAGCCTTAGTTATCCAGCACGGGAAGCGCATGCACAGTATTGTCGTCTGTGGCCTGTCCGGCTCTACATTATTTTTCAAAGTTACCTCATAAAACAGCACGATTTTTTAATAAAGGTCATTGAACATAAAATGTGAGATTTAATTTCTTTAAAATTTGTCTGATATATTTCTCATTCTAAGAATAAATGAGAAAGATATGAACAATGTTTTGGTATTCGTGTAAAGTGCCCGTTATTCTTGTCCGGTCTTAACGTATCATGGGATTTTCTCGAGAGATTTTAGAAAAATACTCAAATATCTGATGTCATGAAAATACCTCCACTGGGAACCGAGTTGTTCCAAACAGACAGACAGACAGACAGGCCGACCGACAGACAGACAGACACGACGAATCATAAAATATATCGGTAAAATGTAGTCAAACACAACTTATTCAATGTTTTTATTAATAAAATGTTCTTGTATTGCTTCTCTCAACGACATGTTTCGGCTCTAGGTATGAGCCATCTTCAGGTTGATCACTTTTTTCTTTGCAAGGCAAACCATACAATTAGCAATGCTATTGTTATTGTTACCTACGAAAGTTCGTATGACATGCGAAGTTGAAGTAAAATTGATTCCATTGCGTAACAGTATTGAAACATTTATCTCAGTAATTATCCTACTGGATGCACAAACTTTTTGTTTTACAATAAGTCTCTACATGTTTCGAGCACATGTGCTTATCATCAGGAGGTCAAAATTGCATTACACAGTCTCTGGTATCATCACACCTATAGGTTTAGTGGAAATTAAAATATTATCATATATAGAATATAAAAGTGCAGGGCTTTATAATTATGGAGAGTGGGGGGGGGGGTACCGAAATTGGGAAATTGTTTGCTATTTAACTATGTTTGTGGATTCTTCATTGGTTTGTTTTTCTTAGCGGACTAGTATTAGGTGTATGGAAGATGGAGTTCAGAAGGCTCTTGACTTTATTGTGACGGTAAGTGTTGGTCGTTGGTAGTTCATATAGATATAGATATAGGCTGGCTGGCTTGCTTGCTTGCAATAGATTAGTTCAATACTGTTACACAGTGCAATCAATGTCACTTCAATTTCATATATGTTGTACGAGATCTGGTAGGTAACAATAGCATTGATAATTGTATGGTTCACCTTACTAAAAAAATGATCAACCTGAAGATGGCTCATTACTAGAGCCGAAACATTTCGCTGAGAGAAGTAATATAAAAACATCTTATTAATAAAAAATTAAACGAGTTGTGTTTGACTGTATTTTACCGATATATTTTGTGATTCTATAGAACACAACGGGGATGTCTCACCTGAAAGACATGACGAAGCTTGTATTCGCTTTTCGCAATTTTGCGAAACCACCCAAAAATCCCTTGCCTATGAAAGGTAATCGAACCACGGTTCCTCGGTCATTCAGCCCGCAGCCCATTTTCTATATTAACTTAGATAGCCGGGATTTATAGTGCCTAAGAAAAATAAATGATAAAATTATCTTTCAATTTTATTTGTGAGTTCGCGCATAAAAGAAACCTTGACTCAGAGCAGTGGGTCCAGTAAAATACACGACTATATATTTTTGCCCTCTCTTATAAACACCGTCGCTTTTACTTTATAAAGCTGAGTAATATCTAGCTTGTGCAACTTATGCTTTAATATTCCAAATGCTACACAAAGCACCTCCTTCGCAGGAGTCCTTGTAAATGCTCTAACAGTATTTGTCATTTCGTTGTTCTGCCTGTGATTATCGCAAGACTAATCCATCGAAGCATAATAACGTCCACAGAAATTAACAATTTATTGTCAAAAACTCAACAACTCGATTTTGGTATTTGAAGATAGTTATAACTTATTAAACCCCGCCTACGGAGGGCAGGGACTTTCTAGATGTTTCTCGTCACGGAGGAGCTAAATGGCCACCCACAAATGTGAAGGCACGCAGAGATGAGGAACTGGCTTGTTTCTACAACGAACTCATAGAAATTCATGGTGTGAACACAAATAAAGCGTCGTCCTCTGACCGTTGCTGGGAAATAAGTTCCTTCCGACGGTAAACTCTGAAACTTTACCACCTCCCTGGAGGCAATGAATGCATAACTACAGGGGGATTTCAGTAGGTTAAGCACTATAGAAGAAAATTACTCACTTTGCAAGGTCGTACTTTTCCAGAACTGTTTAATACTGCAACCAACCATATTGAGCTTTTGTCCTTCCAAATCGTAGCGTCTCTTTCAACACTGCCACACCACTGATTCATCTGCCTCTGCATATTCCACTAGCTGGATGATCCGGGAATCGAATCCTGGTGGGGGGGGGCGAGATTTTTCACACGCGTCCCAACCGGCCCTGGGGCCCACACGTCTTCCTGTGCAATGGGTAACGGGTATCTTTTCCGGGGGTAAAGTGGCCAGAGCGTGGCGTTGACAATCCGCCACCATCTAGGGCCGAGGTTAAAGAAGGAGTATAGCTATACTCGTACTCCCCCGCCAGGTGTTCACGGCCTGCTTTAGGGCAAAGTTTATCTTTTACCTATTTCCATATTATGTTTACATTATTTTTTTGTATGAAGAATTATTTTTTAGGAAATATTTCCGCCAAACTTGCGACATATCCGGCCCGTTCGTACCGTAATACGTGAAATTTCTTAATTTGTCTAATTACAAATAGTCCTAAGCGTCACAAAATTCGCGAATGGCGATGGCAAAATCTGTAAGTTTCATAATCAGTGTTAAATTCTCAGCGTTAAGGCACAAGATTTATTACGTCTGTATAAGACTGTAGGGCAGAACTTCTCGACACTTCGTGTGGTGTTGCAAAGTTTGGCTGTGGAAACATGAAATTCAATACTCAGTTTCAAGATTGAGTATACTGATATTTATATCTTGTTGGATACCATCCCCTTGTGCTAATTAATGACAATGTTTATACGTTCAGTCTGACACAAGTTATATATAACTGTTTAATGCCTTTACATGTACACTACATGTTTCGTTCCATACCAAGACCATCTTCAGGTATGTCATTACAAAGACTTGCGTAAGTAAATAATTAACCAATGAGGAGGCTCCGTTTTAAAAATATTGTCACGTATGATTTTTAATATATTTGTCCAACAAATGCACAATATATTTTAACAATATCTGTTTCTTAAAACATTGTTACATGTTTCGATGTTTATACGTCATCCTCAGGGAGTCTCTTCTTTTGTACGCTGAAGTTACAAAATTAATAAATTGGAAACATTTAGTTAATTGTTGCAGAAAATCAATAGACAAACTTTTAAAATTGGCAAAAGGTATCAGGTTGTTTCATGAGGTTCGTCATCCCCGTTGGGTTCTATGAAATAACTAATGTAGAGTGTAATTACACAGCACACATACGCATAATATGATATCTACCATAGATGTAAATATAATAAACTTAGACATAGCTTGGTAACAGCATGGACCCCCCAATGTAACCCACACCGCCCAACCTTTCCAACAGATACGAGATCTCGTGCCCACTTTACTCCCTCCATACCCCATATAAACAGCCCTTGTATGTTTTGTATAACTGCTTAATAAGTATTTCATGTACAAACTGAAGATGGCCATTATCGAGTGCCGAAACATGTAGTTGTACCTTATGTAGAACATACTTTATATTCTACCAATAAATATAGTTGTGCTAGACGAGTGCACACAAACTGTACATTGGTTATTTCAGGTAGTTTGTAATTCTTCATATGCTTGTTTAATTTTAGTACATAGAACATTGTTATGTGGTTATTGGCTATATGTGCAATCAATTGAATCTGGAATCGTCTTTCTTGTGGGCTCAATCCATATTTGTAGAACTTCCTGTTTTATGTACTCTAATACAACAAGCATATTAAGAGTTACAAATAATCTGATATAGTTTACCAATTTTTAAAAGTTTCGATCTATTGATTTTCTGGAACAATCACCTGTGTAAATGTTCCCGTTTTATTAATTTTATAACTTTAGCGTGCATAATAAGAGACTGTCTGAGGTGGTTGTACAAATATCGAAACATGTAGCAGTGCTTTAAAAAACAGATATTGTTAATATATGTTGTGCATTTCTTGGACAAATATAGTGAAATTCTACAAAATACACGGTACATATATCAAGATTATCATGTATGAGCATACGTACATGGGTTTCGTATAACAATATAACTCGCGTGAGAAGTAAAATTTCAAAATTATTTCAATGAAATATATTATTTTCCTTGTTCTTGCTTCTTGGATGGAGCCTTTTGTTGTATATAAGCTATGTCCTCTCGTGGCACTGCGCTACAAGTCGGAAGGTCGCGGGTTCGATTCCCGATGGTGTCATTGGAATTTTTCATTGACATAATCCTTCAGGTCGCACTATGGCCCTGGGGTTGACTCAGCCTCTAACAGAAATGAGTACCAGGAATATTTCCTGGGGGTAAAGGCGGCTGCTGCATAGAGCTGACGACCTTACCACATTCATGTGCCCAATGTCTTGAAATCTGGGAGCCTCAACCTCCTGGAACCCTCTGGGCTTGTCCAGGCCTGTAATGGGACTGCTTTACCTTTATATATATATATATATATATATATATATATTCTTGTGGTCTTTTTATTGTGAGTAGAATATTAATATATAACATTTTGCCTGTGTATTTTTCTGTACTTTAATGTGCAATAAAAATTACGCTAGTCATAATAATAGGAGAGTTTTATTTAAATGACAATTTATTGCATGGACTAGGTGTCGGAATTTTTAGCACATCTTTATGAAATTAACTAGTAATATAAAAATTAACTAGTAATATAACAAAATTAACTAGTAAAGTAATAAAATTTGCTAGTAATGTGACAATTAACTAGAAATATAACAATAAGTGCAGAGCTGACAAGGCTTCAAAATTACCTCGGTGTTGTTTCTCGGCTTTGCTAATGAGATGTTTAAAAGAACTTTTCTGTTTTCATGTTGCGCGGTAGCTGTGCTTTGAGCAGGCCTGTGATAGAGCGTTCTTGTCAGAGTTGCCTGTGTCAATGTAGGGCACTTGTTGCTCGTATACTGTGTATTAACTGCAGAATATGTGTCATGTAAACGGTAGGTAATATAGGTATAAAGTAATATTGTGATACTTTCGCGTGACCATTGTAGCAATGGAAAAGCAACAATTTCTTCTCCGTGTATTGTTGGAACTCCATGTCACTGTCGGCAATAAAAAAAATTGATCTTTGCACAAAAACGATTTTTGGCGAATGTATGTCGTTGGGCAAAACTAAACGTACTTAGGTACTCATGTGAAATGTCCGGTATTTCCAAATTTGAGGTTTCTCGGCGGATTTTTCATGAATGTTACCAATAACAAATTTCACGAAAATTTGTCCAGTGGGAGCTGCGCTTAAACATGCATATAGACAAACGGACGGGCATGAAGAAGGCGCCTGAAGAATGACGAGTAGACAGCTTATGGCCATTTGATGTATGTTTGTCCGTGCATCGTTGTATATGCGTAGAGAAGAAATCCAACTAGATAAGGGAAGCTGATCGATCAGTTTCCCTCATCCCGGACCCATAGCCTGCTGTCCTGCCCCTGACCGCCGAACACCAGCAACCAAGGCATTACACACCATATGCGGCAGTAACACAAGTATAGTCTCGAGCTCCTGATGGCGGGCGTGTAAGTGCCCGAAACATCTTGTTGGTTTTCTTCTCTACGCATTGCTAATGGCGAGTAATTTATCGTAAAGAACACAGCGAAACTTGAACCCTCGCTTTAAAGAAACAACACAAGATGTGTTTTAGAACAGGGTGCTTTGAGGATAGACGTAATTGGAAGTGACAGGAGGATGGAGAAAATTACGTACTGAGAAGCTTCCCAGTTTGTAAAAAGGTGAAGCAGTCCCATTACAGGCCTGGACAGACCCAGAGGGTTCCAGGAAGTTAAGGCTCCCAGATTTCGTGACAACGGCACAGGATGGTGGTAGGTTGTCAGCCTTACGCACCGGCCGCCTTTGCCCCCAGCAAATGCTACTCGTACTCATTTCTGTTAGAGGCTGAGTCGACCCCAGGGCCATAGTGCGGAAGGATTTTATGTCAATGAAAAATCCACTGACACCGGCTGGAATCGAACCAGCGATCTTCCGATTTGTAGCACAGCACCTTAACCACTGTGCTACCGCGGTCCCCTCCCAGTTTGTACACTTCAAAAATATTATTAGGGCTATCAGATCTGAGAGAAAAAAAGTCGCTGATTTGTAGCACAACAGTAGAGATAAGATATACACGAAAATAGTGGGAAAATATGAATAGAAAATATTTCTTACAAAAATCCAGTATAAGATGCGAAGACAAAATAATTGTCAAAGAAACTACTAGTAAATACAGTCCACAGTCTGTATTTGCTTGTGACTGACCATCACAAAGGGACGATGTTGTCCAAATATATCAAAAAAATGTTTAGTTATGTAGTGGACTGGGATGAACCTGAATCAGTCTGCATATCGCAGCCGGGCATTTGTTTTTTTTGGATATGGTGTTGCATCACATGAATTTCGCAAATGTCACAATTAGCTGAACGATCATAATCTTCTCAAGTAGAATTGTGCTGCGTACAGCTACGTACCCACGGGCTACCCAACCCGCAGGCTCACAAGCTGGGTGTATTTCTGTGCGAGTGTGAAGACTGTTTTATCGTGGGTATTGTTTCTCCGATAGTTCGCGCTGCGGCTTGTGGTCAAGTGGCGCGATGGGTGTATATACTTTGTCTGCTTTACAGCGCCAGTGGTGGAGGGGTGGGGGCGATAATGGAAATCAAAGGGATTAAGCCTCTGCAGAGCGGAAAGCCTAAGCGACACTCCGACTGCTGCTTGCGAAAAGCGGAACAAAAGTTGGGATATTACACCCTCAAATGATTCGTCTTTCATAACCCTTGTATTTTATTGCTAAATGATGCAGAACAAAATGAAGCTAAATGAAGAGTCGCGGTGCGGTGGTCTTATTGTTGTGGTATCTGTTACAACAGAACTCGCGTCAGGTCGTGCATCGCTGTTTTATTCACTGGTTTTGTCGCCAGATTATTTGCACAGTTTACAGTAGGCTTTTGGGGCATTTATATAAATTTATGTAAAGGATTTTTTTTAATGTCAAGTCCGCGTGTGTCTCATGCACGACCGGAATTCGACAATTTTAATCCTGTATTATTAGGATGGCTGATAATCCAAAGTCATTTATTGTCATATCGATGTCACCTACATTCTTAAGGGTTTACTCTTGTATGCTTGCTGTTCTCTTAGCTGGCTTCAAGGACCCTCTTTAATATATAATTCTTAATTTGTGGACTTTGCGAAAATGACTCTGTGTCACCCGGTAGCACAAGTTCTTACTCCTAAGGAATACAGATATTTGCCTTTATGTATTAGTCATTTCTTCTCAGATGGTGACAGTTTTTATTGTTATTAATGTTCCATAGTTCTTGAAATATCACCTACTGTTCTGTGACATGACACATTAGAAGAATTATTCAATCGTGTTAAAATATCGCCGATTGTTCTGTGGAATAGCGTGCTAAGTAGCAGACAATTTGATTGTTACTTGGTCCTGTGGACGGACAACAATATGGCTAAGGTTTTTTTAATATGATATGTCAAATTTGTTAGAATGTACTGGTCACGCAGTCACTTTGTCTTGTGAATTAAGTACTGAATATTCAGTTTCATTTATGACAGTCTCTCCCCACGTAAGTTGCTTAGTAGATGTGAATCTAATGTTTATTTAAGGAATTTTCTAATGCTCAAATATATTCATTCATCTTATATTTATTTATTTATCAAGATTATAATTCACATTTTTTAATTAAAATATTTACACCGTTGAAAACGTATATTCGAGCATAGCACCACACACTGACGTTTCTTTCTGTCACACAATATCCATTCTACTGTTTTCTATAAAAGATAAGTAATTCTGAAAATATTCCTATTAACCAAAGAAATAGTATTGTTCTATTGTGCCTAGAAGCTTAATTTGATTGGTTGAGCTGGTGGCATTTATTTATTTGTCATTCACAACGACGGAAATAAATTCAGTTTCCTAAATAACATTTTCAATGGGCAGGGCATGTAGCGCGTATGGGGGAGAGAAGAAGTATATACAGGGTTTTGGTGGGGAAATCTGAGGGAAAAAGTCCACTTGGGAGACCCAGGCGTAGATGGGACGATAATACTGAGATGGATCTTTAAGGAAGTGGGATGTGGGGTACGGACTAGATCGAGCTGGCTCAGGATAGGGACAGATGGCGGGCACCTGTGAATGCGGTAATGAACATTCGGGTTCCATAAAATTCGGTGAACTTCTTGACTAGCCCAAAGCCGGTTAGTTTTTCAAGAAGGACTCTGTTCCATGGAGTGAGTAAGTAAGTAAGTAAGTAAGTAAGCAAGTAATTAAATATCAGTTTATCTTCCTGTTACGCTTTAAAGAACACACCTCGTTTTAGGCGCGTTCGCAAAATTGCGAAGAGGACTATTAGTTTTGTCATGTTTGTCTGTCTGTCTGTCCGTAAGGAACAACGCGGCTGCCACTGGACGTATTTTCATGAATTTGGTATTTGAGTATTTAAAAAAAAATCTTCAGAAAATTAAGTTTTCATTACAATCGGACAATAGTAACGGGTACTTTACATGAGCACAATGTACATTTTTTATCACATCTCACTCCATTCTTCTTAAAATATGTAATATTTTAGACAAATTTGTAAAGAAAATCAAAACTCACATTTTGTGTGAAGTAACTTTTTTTTCTAAAATTCTACCGTTTACGATAATGTGGAAAAATATTGTAGAGCCGGTCAGTCTACAGACAACAATTATGGCACATGTGCTTTGCATGCTGGATACCTAAGGCTACAAATACACGTTTTGAGTATATAACACTTACTGTTTTTCCACAGCAGCAATGGTTGCACGAACGCCCTCAATTTTACGATATACGTACCTTGCCTATCTTGATATACTCTATCCTTATATTATAATATTGTGTAAATAATACACATTATTTACGACTAAGTCATGTAAGACTGAAAACAACTCGAAAATTATTTAACCCCTTATAATTTAAATAAAATAATTCGAATTAAAATTCAAACTTCGTAATGACTTATTGCCTGGCCTCTGCTTTTATCTAGTATAATTTCATAGTGGACATAGGGTAACACTGGGGCAGGTTTCTCAGCTAGTTTCTTCAGGATTTTTGTTACTGGACACAATTCCATTTCTTCTATGTATTCATCGCCTGTCACTGGGCACTGATCCTGACCTGGTAGAATACAAGCGCTTGGCCACTTGAACACTCAGAAATTCATATGGGCGTTCAGAATGGCACAACGAACATCACGGTCTTTTTAGGTTTAAATCTCTCCCTGAATTCCAGCTGTACTACTGAAGTTTCTTGTTATTTCGCTCAGTGACCCTAGTGAAGTATCCAGGTGAAGTCTTAAATTAGGACATAGCCGACGCCCTGATTGGGATGTTACACAGCGTTTGTTCGTAATTATCGACATTTCGAGTCAACTTATCGGTCCCATCTTCAAGGGTGCAGCAGTCTAAGAAAGATGCCGGGGACAGGTGGGTGTATAGAGAATGACTGGAGTGGAGTTTGGTTCTCAAGGAAGGTAGAGCGGGGAACTCAAACACAGAGTGGCGCAACACTAAAATCTCGCAACAGACAACCCTATTTGTTTAAGTAGCTCATAAAGCATTTGTTAATAGCCACAATATGCCACTATATATATATGGACCGGTTAGTAAACAAAATTGAATTTTCAGTGTATGTTCGGTATTTCTAAGTGAGAACAGAAGTCTGCATATTCCTTCACCTTCCGGGATACTTTTCGTTTCTTATCAGGATTACATGAATTATATTACAGTGGAATGAGAGACACACTTAGGAAAACAAGGCACTCATGTAGTTAATCCTAATTGGTCCAATGTCGAGTTGCACTCGACATCGTTTTCCGTTGTACCATGGCTAGTGCTGAGGTAAGCTCGACATCGCTTTCCGTTGTACCATGGCTAGTGCTGAGGTAAGCTCGACATCGCTTTCCTTTGTACCATGTCCACGGTCAAGCTCAAATCGACACCCTATTTTGCAGCGCTTTATGCTGGTTCCCTCTTAAGGCCATTCCATATAATGGCTGCTATTGAAATCTGAAATTTTGAGATTTTCTGGAAAACTAATTTGGATCAGACTGTCAGATTTCCCAAAAATAATTTGGGCTGGAAAGGGTTAAGACGCACTTCGACGTGGATTTGCATTGCACCCGAAGCGCTACCGTAATGATGGATTCTTTTCTTTAGAGAGAAATAACGGTCACTTTTCTTACAGTACCTTGTTTCTTGTTACGTCACTCGAAATTCCGAAATTCTGGAACACAAAATTCTACCAAACTTCATGGAAAATTTAGTGTCCTACGGCGATATAAAATGATCTTTTTCACTAGACAACTCTTTAATGCAATGTAGAAGAGTTTGTTTCTTTAACACCAGTGACTGCCCGCCACATTGGTAAGAACTTGGTGTGCATTATATAATACATCCGATGTTTTGTTAGGTCTGGGGTAAGTCAATCTCTTACAGACCTGGACAGGCCAAGAGGGTTTCAGGAGTTTGAGGCTCCTACATGTCACAACAATCGGGACATAAAGGTGGTAAATTTGTCAGTCCTATGCACCGGCCGCCTTTATCCTCAGGAAATAGTTCTGTTGCTAATTTCTGTTAGAGACAGGGTCTTCCCCAGGGCCATATGCGGCCGGAAGTGTTTTGTCAATGAAATATTGCAGTGACACCATCGGGAATCGAACCCGCAACCTTCCGGTTTAAAGCGCAGGGCGTTACGTCTGGAGTAGGGAGGAGAAAGCAGAAGAAGTTGTAGAAAGGAGGGGTGAGAAATTCAATGAATTAATCAGGCGAGTGGATTACACATTTGTAATCTGCAAGCAACGCAGCAAACCAAACGTGTTCTTCCGTGTCAAGTATTCTTACAAACAATGTGGCTTCTTACTGCATTTTAGAATCTGCCTTTCAGCTTCTAAACCATTTAAATTCCCGGTCATTTCGTTAAGGATTCCTTGTGCTGTTATTCCAAGTTTAAGTTTATAGCACCATGGTAGAGTGTAGTAACATACAATCTTTGGGTACATCTACCCGGTTTCGTGACACTTCTTTTCATGGTACAACAGCCACTAGTGGACCAGGGCCTACTCATTATCTAAGCTTCACGATCACACCCAGACACACACACCACACTCGGTAGGACTCATCTGGAGGAGTGATCAGTCCGACGCAGAGACCTCTACCTGACAACACACACAACACTCACAACCGACAGACATCCATGCCTCCGGCGGTGTTCAAACCCACAAGCCCAGCAAGCGAACGGCCGCAGACCCAGGCCTAAGACAGCGCAGTCACCGGGATCTGTATTTGGGTGACTTAGTGTAAGGTATATCGACAAATGTCGTTAAATTCACCACAAAATCAGAGAGACCTCTGTGCTGCAGATTTCCGAAATTTTGAGTGTTGTTTTGAGGGACCAAGATATGTTAAGACATTTCATACGTAAACCCTTTTGCAGTAAAATGAAACTGTAATATAAGGTGTTTACATGCTGTGTAAGGCATAAGGAGTGTGCGCTTTGTTTGTTGCCACTCGATATATCATTCTTGCACCGGACACAGAGGATTGATTCATAGTGCCAGAAACTGTGGAGGACAAAATTATGGATCTCTTGGGAATTGCTGCACAAGTCGTCTTTGTGCATTCACACATACATACAAACAACATAAAACATAAACCAAGCTGTCATCCTTGCCCCAAGTTGTCCGATTCGGTACATTTATCATAAACGGGGAACCTTAGATTTCTCTCTCTTTTTTTGTACTTCACCTAATAATTCCGTGGACGCTTTCATAATCGAATATGGGCGAGTTTCTTATTGCTTGGTACATTTGTTTTCCATTCTGATCAGTAAAGTGTAGAGCTGCCGAACGGAGTTGCTTCAGTTGAACTTTTCATCGTTTTCCTGCAGTAGCCATGAAACCGCCTTGAAATAAGAGAGAGAGGGAGAGAAACAGAAAGAAAATAAGAGGCATTAAAAGTGAAGAACGAGCAGAAAACCAAGATGAAGAGATGACGTCGAAGAAGAGAGTAGAATGTACAGAGGAAAGAAGTTATATGACGAACGAACAACAGATATTCCATATTTAAGCTCGCTCGCAAAATTGCGAAGAGAAACTATTAGCTTCGTCATGTCTGTCCTTCTGTCGGCCTGTTCGTCTGTCTGCAAGGAGCAACTCGGCTCCCACTGGACAGAGTTCCCATGAAATTTTATATTTTAGTATTCTTAGAAAATATGTCGAGAATATTCAAGTATCATTAAATCTGGCAAGAATAATAGATACTTTACATTAAGACCAGTTTACATTTCTGATTATATCTCGCTCATTTCATCTTAAAATGAGAAATGTTTCGGAAAAAAGTTGTAGAGAAAATCAAAACACACAATTGATTTTCAGTAACTTTTTCAGAAAATCGCGCCGTTTATGAGAGAATATGGAAAAATATAGTAGAGCTGGGCAGGTCACATATGACAATAAGGCGCAGGCGCTTTGCATGCTGGATACCTAAGGCTGCAGACAAACACACGCACAGAAAATGTAATGCTATTGCTTGTCCACAGCAACAATGGTTGCACAAACGCGCCTCAGTGTTGCGTTAAAAGTACATTGTCTTGTTTTATATTGTTTCAATCAACCAGAACTGCGAGAAGATTTGAATTCATTTTACCGCTTTGGGTCTCTATGCTTAAACTTCTTCAGTGTTCATCATCATTACTTATTTCTGTATTACAGTTTATTCCATGTCTTCTCTGGCGCCAGTAAAAGCGAAGGTCTTTGGACAAACATTTACGAGGTTTGAATTTTGCACCAATTCGCAATGCAAAATAGTAGGACGGGGGAGTGTTATTATTCCCTAGCCTTCTGCGAAACAAAGGGAGTTCAAAACTAGAAAAACCGGCCTCTGAGTTTGACGTAGTGCGTTTCCGATTTAAAAGTATGGAAGCCAAAGGGTGACGGATGACCCGAGCGCGGCAATGGTGACACACCAGCTAGATCCGGACTGGGCACGCGGTCCAAGAAACTTGTGGAAGAAACTTACGGATGTGCTGGTGTTAGAAAAGGGTTTATTCCTTGAAGGCTTCGTATGTACGACAGATTCACAATCTTCGGTATTATATGGCTCGCACCAGCAGAAGGGAAACAAGAGGCATGTGTAAATAGTCGAGTTTGTCCGTCCGTCAGTCTCATTGGCAGTACCCAGTGGGGCACCGCCTGAAGATCTGGAAGACATTTTGATGACCGAGTTATGTCGCTATGGGAACGACTCTAGAGCGACTGCCTAAATGAGTTAACTGTACCGGTTTATGGTAAGTTGGGTACCATTGAAAACATTTGGATCATTGTAATAGGGGTAACGAATTACCAGGGACGAATGAAGTGCGGGTAATAGTATTACTCAAATCTACTGGGAAACGCTAGGGAAACCTAGAATATCGCGGTACAAACCCTACTGCTCTTTGACGAAATTTGTAGTACTTATTTACTCACTCCATGCACCAAAGTCCTTCTTGAGAAGCTAACTGGTTGTCAGCTAGTCAAGAAATTCCCCACATTTTATGGAACCCAAAGCTTCATACCGCATTCGCAAGTGCCCGCCACCTCTCCCTATTCTGAGCCAGCTCGATCCAGTCTACGCCCCCACATCCCACTTCCTGAAGATCCATCTTAATGTTATCCTTCCATCTATGTCTGGGTTTTACAAGTGAAAGATTATTATTATTATTATTATTATTTGCTGTCAACTTTAGGCAGGGTACTTTAATTTATATACCTGAAACAAATCATGTTTCTACGCTACATAATGTTGCAGCTGTTCTGCAGTTACAGTCTGTGCTACATGTAAAATTATTTCCCGTGCTGAATGTTCTGTTGTTTTACATCAGCACGTTCTGCAGTATGTGTGTGAAATACTCATTGTGGCTGATTTTATTAGTTCTTGATTTCATGCTTTCCCGGTACGGTGCTCAGGTATTTTCTGAATGATTTTTGAGATGGTTGTAGTTGCCCGTGTTATTACTGGTATCACTTTTGTCTTCACAACTGATACTATTGTTATCCCTATTATCACCTTTAGGCAGGGTATTTTTAATTATATACCTGAAACAAACCATATTTCTAGGGTATAGAGTGTTGCAGCTGTTCTATATTTACAGTCTGTGCTACATGTAATGTTATTTATCCCGTGAAATATGTTCTGTACTTTTACATCGGCACTTCCCGCAGTAAGTGTGCGGTGTCCAATATGACTGTTTTTTGCAGTTCCTTAATTTCGTGCTCTCCCGGTATGTGGTTCAGGTACTGAGTGATTTTGCAATGGTTCCAGTCGCCCATATTATTACGGGTAACGCTTTTGCTTTCACATTCCACATGCGCTAAATTTCTATTACGAAGTCTTTGTATTTTAAAATAATTTCGGCTTCTTTCTTGATCATATTTCTGTCTCCAGGAATAGCAACATTTATTGTCGTGCATGTTCCATTTTATTATCACGGATTATGATGTCCCGTTTACTACTACTACTACTACTACTGCTACTACTATTCCGAATCCACAAGGGTTAGGTAATTTCAGAAACTACGGGTGACTGACCAAGCACTTCTTACTCAATATTCTGCCAAAAACTTTCAACTATACGGTGTGTATGAAGTATTGCTGCTTCCTGCATTGTAACATACGGAGCAGACAGAAGAGTAAGCAGTTTTAGACTGTCGTGCAATTTGTTTAGGGCAATACCTGCTGTGGACAGTACTGGTGGCATTATGCACGTCGTTTTCAGTTGCCACATTCTTATGAGTTCTTCTTTCAAGTTTGCGTACTTCTGGGGAGTCCTGGTCATGGTGCTGTGAAGGTTTGACTGTTAGGGGTTGCTACATCTATCAAGTATGCTTCTCTTATGGTGTCGTCAACCATAACTATGTCTGGTCTATTGTTATGGGCGCTTCATAATACAGTTCCCTACCACGGTCTGTAGCTCACAAGACGGCACTGCTGGTCCCTGTGACAGTCCACATCTGATAGCCGCTTCTTTATGGACAATGTTGGTCACTTTGTTGTGACGATGGTGTAATCGCCCTGAGCTGGTGCACGACATACACGAGTTACATGTCGAATGGTTGCTGATTTATGTTGGCTTCTCCTGTAAATAATAATAATAATAATAAAAGTGAAGGAGGCAAGGTAACCATATTGTGGAATCAAAAAGTACAGACTGACAGAACTATCCCGACCAACAAACCAGACATTATATTTCGTGATAATGAAAAGGGAACATGTATGTTAATAGACGTTGCAATCTCAGGAGACAGAAATGTGATTAAAAAGGAAGCTGAGAAGATTCTAAAATATAAATATCTTACAATAGAAATATAACGCATTTGGGATGTAAAAACAAAGGTGATGCCAGTAATAATAGGGGGGGGGGGGGGCTGGGACTATTTCAAAGCCATTTAAAAAATACGGGGGCAAAATACAAGAAAAAAATAAAGT
>Ga0123352_10008494_pt1 | contig 15986 bp, 10 predicted proteins | sample TergutLab28metaG_FD_89700 | JGI IMG/M metagenome (GOLD analysis project Ga0123352, IMG submission 89700) | Labiotermes labralis P1 segment gut microbial communities from Petit-Saut dam, French Guiana - Lab288 P1 | ecosystem: Host-associated > Arthropoda: Insects > Digestive system > Gut ... | reverse complement strand
TTCACCGAGCCCGAGATCCTGCGCACGAACCTCGCCGCCGTCATCCTGCAGATGATCTCGCTCGACCTCGGCGACAACGAGAAGTTCCCGTTCCTCACGAAGCCCGACCAGCGCGGTGTGAAGGACGGCCTGGATCTCTTGGCTGAACTCGGGGCGATCACGGCGGCAGCCGGCTCGCGGGCGAAGCCCGCGAACGACCAGCACAGCGCGTTGGGCGGCCGCGGCGCCGAGCTGCGCCTCACTCGCACGGGCCGCGAGCTCGCGCGCCTGCCCATCGACCCGCGCTTCGCGCGCATGGTGGTCGAGTCGCGCCGGCACGGCACCACGCGCGAGGTCATGGCGATCGTCGCGGGGCTCACCATCCAGGACCCGCGCGAGCGCCCCGTCGAGCGCCGCGGCACCGCCGATCAGCTGCACGCGCGCTTCGCCGACCCGACGAGCGACTTCCTGACGCTGCTGAACCTCTGGAACCACCTCGAAGAGAAGCAGCGCGAGCTCTCGAGCTCCGCGTTCCGCCGGCTGTGCAAGGCCGAGTTCCTGAACTACCTGCGGGTGCGCGAGTGGCAGGACGTGTATCGGCAGCTGCGGCGGATGTCGCGCGACCTCGACCTGGACATCGGCGAGCCCGCGGTGAACCCGGACGGCATCCACAAGTCGCTGCTCGCCGGCCTGCTCTCCCACCTCGGCCTGCGCGACCTGCAGAAGAAGGACTACGCGGGCGCCCGCGGCACGCGCTTCGTCGTCTTCCCCGGCTCGGCCCTCGCCAAGAAGCAGCCTCAGGCGCTGATGAGCGCCGAGCTCGTCGAGACGAGCCGCCTCTTCGCGCGCGTCAACGCCGCGATCGACCCGGCGTGGGCCGAGCCGATCGCGGGCGAGCGCCTGCTCAAGCGGCAGTATTCGGAGCCCCACTGGGAGAAGAGCCAGGGCGCGGCCGTCGCCCACGAGAAGGTCACGCTCTACGGCGTGCCGATCATCGAGCGGCGCCGTGTGCAGTTCGCGCGCATCGACCGCGACTTCGCGCGCACGCTCTTCCTGCGCAGCGGCCTCGTCGAGGGCGAGTGGCCGGGCGAGCGGCGCGGGAAGCTGTTCGACTTCGACCGGAAGAACCGCGCGCTCATCAAGCGGCTCGCGCAGCTCGAGGAGAAGACCCGGCGGCGCGACATCCTCGACGGCGACGAGGCGGCGTTCGCGTTCTACGACGAGCGTGTGCCGCGCGAGGTCGTCGACACGCGTGGCTTCGAGCGCTGGTGGCGCGACGAGCAGACCAAGAGCCCCGAGCTGCTGACCATGACCGAGCAGCTGCTGCTCGGCGACGAGTCCGCCGAGGAGCTCGTCGACCAGACCGCCTTCCCGACCATCTGGCAGCAGGGCGACCAGCGCTTCATGCTGTCCTACCGCTTCGAGCCGGGTGCGGCGGATGACGGCGTCACGGTCACCGTGCCGCTGCCCCTGCTCGCGCGCCTCAGCCCCGCCGGCTTCGACTGGCAGGTGCCGGGGCTGCGCGCCGAGCTCGTCACGGCGATGATCCGCGCGCTGCCGAAGGCGATCCGCCGCTCGGTCGTGCCCGCGGCCGACTGGGCGTCGAAGATCGTGGCCGAGCTGCCGCCCGAGGCCACCGCCACGCCGTTCGCCGAGGTCGTGGCATCCGCCATCAAGAAGCTCACCTACGCCCCCGCCGACGCGGGCGACTTCGACCTGACCCGCATCCCGCCGCACCTGCTGCCGACCTTCGCGGTGATCGACCAGCGCGGCAAGCGCCTGGGCGCGTCGAAGAACCTCGCCGAGCTCCAGAAGCGCTTCGCCGGCAAGGCGCGCGACTCGGTCGCGGCGGTCGCGAGCGCCCGCATCCCCGACGCGCTCGAGCGCGACAGCGTGCCCGAGTGGGACATGCGCGAGCTGCCCCGCCAGGTCGACACCAAGATGGGCGGCCTGCAGAACACCGTGCGCGGCTACCCGGCGCTCGTGGACGAGCGCGGGAAGGTCGCGCTGCGCATCCTCGCGACGCCCGCCGAGCAGGCCGCGCAGCACCCGCGCGGCGTGCGCCGGCTGCTGCTCGCCGAGATCCCGAGCCCGGCGTCGAACGTGCAGGAACACCTGACCGCGCCCGAGAAGCTCGCGCTCGCGACCGCGCCCTACGCGTCGACGCCCGCCCTGTTCGCCGACTGCCTCGCCGCGGTCGTCGACGAGGTGCTCGCGGCCGATGCGACGCACGACATGGTCTTCACGCGCACCGATTACGAGCGGGTGAGGGATGCCGCCTCCGCGGTCGTCGTCGACGCGATGTTCGACGCCGTCAAGCACGTCGCCGCCACCCTCGCCGCCGCGCGCAAGGCCGAGAAGGCGATCTCGGCGGTGAACAGCATGGCCCTGCTCGGGGCGCTCGCGGACGCGAAGCAGCAGCTCGCCGCGATCGTGCACCCCGGCTTCATCTCCGTGACCGGGCGCGCGCAGCTGCGCCACCTGCCGCGCTACCTGAACGGCATCGCCTGGCGCATGGAGAAGCTCGCCGAGAACCCCGGCCGCGATCGCGTCTGGATGACCGAGGTGCAGAACGCAACGGCGCGGTACACGGAGGCCGGGGGGCCGCTGCCGCTCACGCCGGCCGTGCGCCCCAGCATCCGCCACGCCCGCTGGATGCTCGAGGAACTGCGCATCAGCCTGTTCGCCCAGCCGCTCGGCACGGCCGAGAGCGTGTCGCTGCAGCGCATCACGAAAGTTCTGGCTGAATAGGCGTCGGCCGGTCGCGAGGATGCGTCACTGAGTCGGCCCGATTCGTCGTGCCCGCGGTGCGTCCCGTAACCTGGCGCGGTGAGCGACCTTGAGAACACCACCGCACCGTCGCCCTCTCGCCACCGGCAGTCCGTCCGCGCTGAGGTAGATGAAACCCTCCGCGCCGACGTCCGCACGCTCGGCGGCTTGCTCGGACGGGTGCTGTCCGCCATCGATCCCGGTCTTCTCGACGACGTCGAGAAGCTGCGCACGCTGTCGATCGCGGCGTATGCGGAAGACGACCAGGCGAGCTTCAGCGAGGCCGAGACGCTCGTCGCAGGGTTCTCGCCCGAGCGCGCCGAGCAGGTCGCCCGCGCCTTCACCGCCTACTTCCACCTCGTGAACCTCGCCGAGGAGCAGCACCGCATCCGCCGCCTGCGCGAGCGGGACGTGCCGGGTCGCGCCGAGACGCGCACCGACACCTTCGCGGGCGCCATCACGCAGCTCACGGCCGAGGTCGGCGCCGAGGAGACCGCGAAGCGCGTCGCCGCGCTGCGCTTCCACCCCGTGCTCACCGCGCACCCGACCGAGGCCCGCCGCCCCGCGATCTCCGGTGCGATCCGCCGCATCGCCGCGCTGCTGCAGGAGCGCGAGGACCCGCGCCTCGGCTACGCCGCCGGCATCGAGAACGAGCGCCGCCTGCTCGAAGAGATCGACACGCTGTGGCGCACGAGCCCCCTGCGCTCGCAGCGGCCGACGCCCGTCGACGAGGTCCGCACGGCGATGAACGTGTTCGACACGTCGCTGTTCCAGGTCGTCCCGCGCGTCTACCGCGCGCTCGACGACTGGCTGCTCGGCGCCGAGGCCGGCGTCGCGCCGGCGCGCGCGACCTCCTTCGTCCGCTACGGCTCCTGGATCGGCGCCGACCGCGACGGCAACCCCTTCGTGACCGCCAAGGTGACCCGGCAGGCCGCGTCGATCGCGAGCGAGCACGTGCTGCTCGGCTACGAGCACGCGGCGACCCGCATCGGGCGCACTCTGACGCTGTCCGCCGAGGACGCCCCGGCATCGGCGGCCCTGAACGAGCTGTGGACGCGCCAGCGCGCCCTCGGGGGCTTCGCCGCCGACGAGCTCGAGCAGCGCTCGCACACCGAGCCGCATCGTCGCGCCCTGCTCTTCATCACGCGCCGCATCATCGCGACGCGCACCCGCGACGCCGACCTCGCATACACCGGCCCGAGCGAGCTGCTCGCCGAGCTGCGCACGATCCAGTCGTCGCTGCGCGAGGGCGGCGCCACGCGCGCGGCCTCGGGCGAGCTGCAGCACCTCATCTGGCAGGTCGAGACCTTCGGCTTCCACCTCGCCGACCTCGAGGTGCGCCAGCACTCGAAGGTGCACCGCCAGGTGCTCGCCGAGCTGCGCGCCGGCGGCTCGCACTCCGAGCTCACCGACGAGGTGCTCGAGGTCTTCCACACGATCCAGAGCCTGCAGAAGCGCTTCGGCGTCAACGCGGCGCGTCGCTACATCGTCTCGTTCACGCAGTCGTCGGAGGACCTCGGCAACGTCTACGAGCTCGCGCAGCACGCGCTCGGCGCCGACGCGCCCGTGCTCGACGTCATCCCGCTGTTCGAGACCTTCGCCGATCTGAACAACTCGGTCGACATCCTCACGGGCGCGCTCGAGCTCGAGCCCGTCCAGGCGCGCCTCGCCGCGACCGGCCGCAAGCTCGAGGTCATGCTCGGCTACTCGGACTCGTCCAAGGACGTCGGCCCCGTCTCGGCGACCCTCGCGCTGTACAGCGCGCAGAGCCGCATCGCCGAATGGGCGAAGAACAACGACATCGAGCTCACGCTCTTCCACGGCCGCGGCGGCGCCCTCGGCCGCGGCGGCGGCCCCGCCAACGAGGCCGTGCTCGCCCAGCCGCCGCACTCGGTCGACGGCCGCTTCAAGCTCACCGAGCAGGGTGAGGTCATCTTCGCCCAGTACGGCGACCAGACGATCGCCGCGCGCCACCTCGAGCAGATGGCGAGCGCGACGCTGCTCGCCGAGGCGCCCTCGAACCAGGCGCGCAACGCGCAGGCATCCGCCACCTACGCCTCGCTCGCCGCGCAGCTCGACGAGTCGAGCCGCAACCGCTTCTACGAGCTCGTGCACGCCGAGGGCTTCGCGCAGTGGTTCGGCCGCGTCACCCCGCAGGAAGAGGTGGGCCTGCTCGCGCTCGGCTCGCGCCCCGCGCGCCGCGGCCTCTCGCTCGAGTCGCTCGAGGACCTGCGCGCGATCCCGTGGGTGTTCGCCTGGTCGCAGGCCCGCGTCAACCTGACCGGCTGGTTCGGTCTCGGCACGGCGCTCGCCTCGGTCGGCGACACCGAGCTGCTGCGTTCGGCGTATGCCGAGTGGCCGCTGTTCCGCACGATGATCGACAACGTGCAGATGTCGCTCGCGAAGACCGACGAGCGCCTCGCCCGCCGCTACCTCGCGCTCGGCGACCGCGACGACCTCGCCCAGCTCGTGCTCGACGAGATGGCGCTCACCCACGAGCAGGTGCTGCTGACCTCCGGTCAGAGCGAGCTGCTCGAGGGCCGCGCCGTGCTGCAGCGCGCCGTTCAGCTGCGCTCGCCGTACGTCGACGCGCTCTCGCTGCTGCAGCTGCGCGCCCTGCGCGAGATCCGTGCGACGGGCTCGGCCGACGCCGAGGACCGCCCGCACCGCCTCATGCTGCTCGCCGTGAACGGCGTCGCGGCCGGCCTGCAGAACACGGGCTGATCGGGCGCTCATCCGAAGACGACCGCGAGTCGTCACTTCCGCACAGTCGACGCGCTCGGCACCGTGCAGAGGTGACGACTCGTCGTCGTTCGGGCCGCCGGTCGTCACTTGTGCACAGTGACCGGCGCGCGCACTGTGCGCAGGTGACGACCGGCGAGTTCCGGTCAGGCGGTGGCGGGCGAGGATGCCGGGGCCGCCGGCATCCTGATCGGCTGCCGCACCTCGACCCGCGGGTGCACCGCCTCGAAGTCGGCGATCGCCGTGCGCAGCATGTCGATCAGCCGGTCGTCGGCGTCCCAGACGCAGGCCTCGGCGATGCCGCACGCCGCCACGCGCACGATCTCGAGCCCGGCGCGCTCTTCGCGGCCGGTCGGGATGCGGGCGTGGAACTCGGTGTGCCGCTCGACCCAGGCGACCGCGCCCGGGGCCGCGGCGAACGCGAGCTGCGCCCGCGCCTCGAGCTCGGGCGCGTGCACACCCATGGCGTCGAGAGCCGCGAGCGCGGCGCGCAGGCCGACCGCGAGGGCGTGCTGGCGGTGCATGCTCGAGACCGGCAGCGCCGAGGCCGCAGCGCTCGCGGCGACGCGCAGCGTGTCGGCCGGCGACCCCCTCATGCCGATGACCCGCGGGACATCCCTCAGCAGCTCCTGCCGCCGATGGTCGCCGACCAGGTCGTTCACGGCGCGCGCCAGCGCGGCGAGCACCGGGTCGGTGCAGGCGGGGTGATCGCTCCAGCGCTCCCCCGCGAGGTAGGACGCGAACTCCATGAAACAGGCGCCGCGCCTGGCCGAACGATGCCGCCCGGCCCCGAGTCGGGGCAGGTAGTCCGGTGCCGTTATGCGTTCACTCATTGCGACCTCGCACTGTGTGTCGATGGTCTTTAGATGATCGCCCCGCCGGTGCACATCGGCAAGGGGTTGCCAGCAGCCGCGCGAACCTCTCCCAGGTTGCAGTTCGGGCTCACACCTCGCGTGGGTTCCAGCCCGAACTCACACCTGGGTGCAGAGACCTACGCGCCGAGCGCCACCGGCAGCTCGGGGTGGTTCGACCACTGGCTGTACGAGCCCGGGAAGAGCGCCGGCTCGAAGCCAGCGAGCGTGAGCGCGACGGCCTCGTGCGCCGCCGTGACACCGCTGCCGCAGTACGCGCCGACGGGTGCGGCATCCGTCACGCCCACGGCCGCGAAGCGGGCGCGCAGCTCGCTCGGCGTCAGGAAGCGGCCGGCTGCGTCGACGTTCTCGGTCGTGGGCGCGCTGACCGCCCCGGGGATGTGGCCCGGGCGCGGGTCGACGGGCTCGACCTCGCCCCGATAGCGGTCTGCCGCACGCGCGTCGAGCAGCGTGCCGGATGCCGCGAACTCCAGCACCCCGTCGAGCGGGATCACCGGCAGCGCGCCGTAGGCGAGCGTCACGGAGCCGGGCGTCGGGGCATCCGTCGGCCCGGTCTCGAGCGGGTTCCCCGCGCTCGTCCACGCGCGCAGGCTGCCGTCGAGCAGCCGCACGTCCGCGACGCCCGCGTGGCGCAGCAGCCACCAGGCGCGCGCCGAGGACAGGTTCTTGAGGTCGTCGTAGACGACGACCGTGTCACCCGCGTCGAGGCCCCATGCCCGTGCGGCCTGCTGCAGCACCTCGACGGCGGGCAACGGGTGGCGGCCGTCCGCGGGGCGGCGCTGCTCGGGCGGCAGAGCGAGCTCGGTGTCGAGGTCGACGTAGACCGCGCCGGGGATGTGACCGAGCTCGAAGTCGGCGCGGCCGTCCGGCTGGTCCAGGCGCCAGCGCACGTCCAGCACGCGCACCGGGCCGCCGTCGGCGTAGCGGCCGTCGCGCAGTGCGGTCTCGAGCTCGGCGGGCGCGGTCAGGATCGGGCGGTCGGCTTCGCTCATGAACCGACCGTATCCGGAACATCTCGCCATCGGGGCCGCCCCGTATCGAGAGGAAACCTGGATGTCCGATTCCACACCGCCGACCCGCCCTCCGTTCCGCCCGGGGGCCGGCGACGAGGCCGAGCTGGAGCCGCCCGTCCCGCCCCGTTCGGACAGGTTCAGCGCGCTCGCGGTCGTCGGCTTCGTCTTCGCCTTCCTCTTGAGCCTCATCGGGCTGATCATCTCGACCGCCGCCTACGTGCGCATCAAGAGGCGCGGCCTGCGGGGCGAGGGCCTCGCGAAGGCGGGCATCACGCTCGGGGTCGTCTTCACCCTGCTCTGGATCGGGCTCATCGTCATCATCGTGACCGCGCACCGGGCCGCCGGCAGCTGACGGCACCCGTCCTGCCGAACGCGCAGAAGCCCCGCGCCTCATGCAGAGGTGCGGGGCTTCTCGCTGTGCGGGACGCCTCGGCCGAGGCATCCCGCACAGCACAGCGCTGCGACTAGCTCGACGCCTTCGCGTTCGACTCGTACGAGGTGTTCGTCGACTCGAAGAAGTTGACGAGCTCGAGCGTGTCGTTGGCGGTGGCCATCCATTTCGCGGGGTTCGTCACCTTGTACTCGGGCTCGAAGCCGAGCTCTTCGAGGCGGCGGTCGGCGAGGTAGCGCACGTACTGGTTGATGTAGTTCGCGTTGAGGCCGAGGATGCCGTTCGGCAGCAGGTCGCGGTTGTACTGCTCCTCCATCTCGACCGCGTCGAGGATCATCTGCTTGATCTCGGCCGCGAACTCGGCGGTCTGCAGGTCGGGGTTCTCGTCGAGCACCGTGAGGATCAGGTTCATGCCGAACTTGAGGTGCAGCGACTCGTCGCGCACGACCCAGTCCATGAGGGAGCCGAAGTTGCGCAACAGGTTCCGCTGGCGGAACGAGAGCGCGACCATGAAGCCCGAGTAGAACCAGATGCCCTCGAGGATGATGTTGTACGCCACGAGGTTGCGGATGAAGTCCTGCTTGCCCTCGGTCGTCGTGATGTCGAGCGTTTCCTCCGTCATGCGGCGGATGTACGTGACCTCGAACTCTTCCTTGCGGGCCATCGACGGGATGTCGACGTGGGCGTTGTACGCCTCGTCGCGGTCGATGGGGAAGGTCTCGAGCATGTACTCGAACGACATGCAGTGGTTCGCCTCCTCCCACATCTGCTTCGCGAGGTACAGGTGCGCCTCGGGAGCCTTGACGTAGGGGTAGACGCCGAACGCGAGCGCCTTGTTGACGAGCAGCTCGTTCGGGTTGAAGTACGAGATCAGGAAGGTGACGGCGTGGCGTTCCTCGTCGGTCATCTTCTTGAAGTCGGCCAGGTCTTCACCGAGCTGGATCTCGTTGGGGAACCAGGTGTTGGCGACCGCCTGGTCGTAGAGGTCCATCGCCCACTGGTAGGTGATCGGCTTGAGGAGCAGGCCGTCCTTGACGCCCGTGCCGAGGATTCCCATCTGGATTACTTGCCTTCCGAGTCGGTGGTGGCCGAGGTGAGACCGCCGAAGCCGAAGCCGCGTCGGGCGGGTGCGCCCGCCGTGGCGGGCTCGGCTGCCGGGGCGGATGCCGCGGCGCCGGCGCCGGCCGCGCCGAAGCCCTTGCGCTCGCCGCCGATCTCCTCGCTCTTGTTGACGCGCACGGTCGACTGCTCGGCCTGGTGACGCGGCTTCATGTGCAGGTAGTACGTCGTCTTGACACCGCGCTCCCACGCGGCGGCGTAGATGTCGACCATGTCGGACAGGTCGCGCGACTCGAGGTACATGTTGCGGCTGATGGCCTGGTCGATCCACTTCTGGGCGCGGGCGGCGACCTCGAGGAAGGCGTACGGCGAGAGCTGGAAGCTCGTCTTGTAGACCTGCTTGATCTCGTCGGGGATCGCGGCGATGCCCTGGATGTCGCCCTGGCTGCGCAGCACCTGCTCGCGCACCATCTCCCACAGGCCGTGCTCCTGCAGCGCGTTCACGAGGTTGGTGTTGACCTCGAGGAACTTGCCGTTCGAGGTCGAGCGGCTGAAGATCTGCGAGAACTGCGGGTCGAAGCCGGGGGTCGTGCCGGCGACGAGGCCGATCGAGGCGGTCGGCGCGACGGCCATGAGCGTGGCGTTGCGCATGCCCTTCGCGACGCGGGCGCGCAGGGCGTCCCAGTCCATCGTGGTGCGGCGGCTGACCTGGATCGGTACTCCGCGGTCGGCCTCGGTGAGGGCGAGCGTGTCGAACGGCACGAGGCCCTGGCTCCAGCGCGAGCCGGCGAAGTTCGGGTAGGCGCCGCGCGCTTCGGCGAGGTCGGCCGACTCGCTGATCGCGTAGTACGAGATGCGCTCGGCGATCTCATCGATCAGGTCGTACGCCTCCTCCGAATCGTAGGCGAGGCCGAGCTTCTCGACGATGTCGGTGAAGCCCATCATGCCGAGGCCGATGGCGCGGTTGTTCAGGTTGGCGTTGTCGGCCTCGGGAACCGACGACATCGTGATGTCGATCAGGTTGTCGAGCTGGCGCACGGCGAGGCGGGCGGAGCGCTCGATGGACGCCCAGTCGAAGGTGCCGTCGGCGCGCAGGTGGCGCGGCAGGTTGATGGATGCCAGGTTGCACACCGCGATGTTGTCGATGTCCTGCGGCAGGCAGATCTCGGTGCACAGGTTCGACAGGTGGATCGTGCCCGTGTTGTTGTTCAGGGCGCGGTTGTTGATCGTGTCCTTCCAGGTGAGCCACGGGTGGGCCGTGGTCTGGAGGCTCATCAGGATGTCCTTGAACTGCTGGCGCGCCGGCAGCTTCTTGAACATGCGCAGCTTGCCGGTCTCGGCCAGCTCGACGTACTCGGCGTAGCGCTCGGAGAACGCCTTGCCGTACAGCTCGTTGAGGTCGGCGACCTCGAGCGGGTCGAAGAGGTACCACGGCTCGTCGTTCTGGACGCGCTTCATGAACTCGTCCGAGATCCACACGGCGGTGTTGGCCGTGCGGGTGCGGCGGTAGGGGTCGCCCGAGTTCTGGCGCAGGTCGAGGAAGTCGGGGAAGTCGAGGTGCCAGTTCTCCATGTAGAAGGCGAGGGCGCCGAACTTCTTGCCGCCGCGGCTGACCGCGCGCAGCACCGAGTCGATCGTGTGCATGAACGGGATCGGGCCGGTCGAGGTCGTGTTGTTCGAACGGATCGGCGAGCCCTGCGAGCGCAGCTTGGTGACCGAGAGGCCGATGCCGCCCGTGCCCTTGGTGATCCACATGACGTCGCGCACCGACTTAGCGATGTGCTCGATGTCGTCGTGCATCTCCATCACGAAGCAGTTGGAGAGCTGGGGGAACTTGGTGCCGGCGTTGACGAGGGTCGAGCCCGCTGCGAGGTAGTCGAGGCGCGACATCGTCTCGTAGAACTCGAGGGCGATGCCCGTCGGGTCGGCCTCGTTGAGCGAGAGGCCCATCGCGATGCGCATCCAGAAGTACTGCGGCACCTCGAGCGGCTCGCCGCTGCGGGCCTTGATGCCGTAGCGGTTGTTGAGCGTGACGAGGCCGATGTACTTGAGCAGCTGGTCGTTCGCCGGCTCGATCGCGGCGGCGAGGCGGTCCAGGTCGAACAGGCTCGTGAAGCGCGGCTCGAGCAGCTGCTCGTCGACGCCGCGCTCGATGTAGGCGCGGAACTGCGCGTGGTGCTTCTGCTTGAGCTCGGCGTCGGTGGCGTAGTCGCCGAGCACGCGCTTGTAGATGGTCTTGAGCAGCAGCCGGGCGGCGACGGTGTCGAAGGCGGGGTCGTCCTTGACGTTCTGCAGGGCGACCTGGATGACCGCCTCGTCGAGCTGCTGAGTGGTGATGCCGTCGAACAGCGTGAGCTCGAGCTCGCTCGCGATCTGGGTCACCCACGTGATGTTGTCGTCGAGCCCCTCGGCCGCCTTCTCGATGGCGAGGTTGATCTTGTTGGCGTCGTACGGCTCGCGCGTTCCATCGCGCTTGACAACGGTGATTGCCACGTGTGTCACTCCCTTGATTTCCCCGGATGCCGACCGGAACCCCCGACCGAGCTTGATCACTATATAGCGGGGCTGCGGATCACTCACGGCACCACATCTAGTGGGCGTGTCATCCACAAATGTGCATAACTCCGCGTCGTTCTCCACAGGCGGGAACCCCGTTCCCGACCCCGCTCACGCCACGCTAGAGGCGACCACCGACATCGGCGGAACGCCCCGTTCCTCGGGGATGCCCGGGGCTAGGCTGAGTGCACAGTGAGTGCCTATTCGAGCGTTCTCAGATCCCCGGGCGTCGCCCGGATCATCGCCGCGCAGCTCCTGGCCCGCTTCCCGTCCGGAATGCTCTCGCTCGGCGTCCTGCTCCATATCGAGCACGTGCACGGCAGCTACGGCGCAGCCGGGCTCGTGCTCGCCGGCTCGTCGGCCGGGCAGGCGATCGCGGGGCCGCTCACGAGCCGGCTCATGGGGCGCGTCGGAATGCGGCCCGTGCTCGCGGCGACGACCGCGGTGTGCGCCGCCGGCATCCTCGTCATCGCCCTCATCACGATGTCGGTGCCGATCACGATCCTCGTCTCGTTCGTCTCGGGCCTCGCGACGCCGCCCGTGGTGCCCGCCGTGCGCACGATCTACCCGAAGATGGTCAACAGCACCCTGCTGACCCCGCTGTTCTCGCTGGATGCCTCGGCGCAGGAGCTGATCTGGATCGCCGGCCCCGTCGCCATCACCTTCATCGCCACGCAGATCTCGACGACGGTCGGCCTCGTGCTCTGCGCGATCATCATGCTCTGCGGCGGCGCCTGGTTCATCGCGTCGCCCGAGCTGGGGCGCGTGCGCATCCCGCGCTCGAAGCGCCGGTTCGGCATCGTCCTGACGCGCCCGACCGTGCTGCTCGCGACCATCATCGGCATGCTGCTCATCGCGTCGTGCGCCGCGGTCGAGGCGGGGGTCGTGGCGACGTTCCAGGGCACCTCGACCGGGGCATCAGCCCACGGCTATCAGTCCGGCGTCGTGCTCGCCGTGTGGTCGCTCGGCTCGCTGCTCGGCGGCGTGGCCTTCGGGCACCTGCCGCTCGGGCCGTGGGCGCTCGCGCGCCGCATGGCGCTCATGTTCGCGGGCGTCGCCCTGGCCGGCATCTGGCTCAACATGTGGTGGCTGATCGGCGCGCTTCTGATCTCGGGCGCGGGCATCGCCCCGGCGCTCGCCGCGATGTTCGCGATGACCTCGTCGAGCGTGAAGTTCAGCGACACCGCCGAGGCCTTCGGCTGGATCGGAACCGGCCAGCTCATCGGCGCGGGCTTCGGCTCGGCGATCGCCGGCTTCGTCATCGACGGGCACGGCGCGCAGGGCGCATTCTGGCTCTCGGCCGCCTTCGCCCTCTTCGGCACGCTCGTGCCGGTGCTCGCGGTGCGCTCGCTGCCGGACCTGCGCGGTCGCGACTCGACGCCGCTGCCCGACACCGAGCCGGTGGAGATCCAGCCGTCCTGAGCGGTGGTGCGCGCGCCCACCATCTCGCACCGATGTGCCCATTCGTCGCGTCGTTGTGCCCGCCTGTCGCGGATGTGCCCGGACGTCCGGGCACATCCGCGACAGCTGGGCACATCACATGCGGAACCATCCACGCAGCGGGAGTCTGCACGCTGCATACGGGGTCGTCACCGCCCATACGCCGGCTCAGATCAGCGGGCGACGGACGATGCGGATGCCCGCTCGCAGCAGCAGCGGCCGCAGCAGCCGCACGGGCGTGCGCGCCTCGCGCCACCCCCAACGTGTGAAGCCGTTGCCCTCACCCCTCAGGAAGTCCTCTCGGAGCTTCTCCACGACGACGATCTGCGAGGCATCCGCCCCGCCGCGCATGTCCTCGCGCAGATACTTCATGATGCCGTCGAACTCGCCGATCGTGGGCGGTCGGAATCGGGTCGGAGGCCACCAGAAGTCCGAGTCGTAATAGCCGCCCGGGTGAGGATGACGCACCTGCCGCTCGGGCGGCTCGAAGCCCATGAGGTGGATGCCGACCCGGCTCAGGGACTCGCCGCCGCTGCCGGACCTGCCGTCGGCGAACTCCAGCACCTGCTGCGCGCGGGCGAGCCCGCGGCCGGATGCCCGCTCGAGGATCTCGGCGATCTCCTCCTTCGTGACGCGCCGGGCGGCGTCCACGCGATCGGAGAGAGCATGGTCCAAGGCGATGACCGCCGCAGCGAAGTCGCCGGCCCGCGCCAGGTCCGCGAGCGTTCTCGCCGGCGAGGTCACGAAGCGATCACCCCAGGGAACGACGTCCTCGGCGTCGAACGGGTTGCGGTGGACGACCACCCCGCGCTTGCTGCGCCGGGCCGAGCCCGGTTGCTCGAGCAGCTCGACGTCGGGCGGCCAGTCGTCGGTGACCGCGTAGTCCCAGATCGCCAGAGCCGAACGCCCCGCGAAGACGGCGGCCGACTTGCGGGTCGTGGCGACGGCGGCGACGCGGTCGACGTAGCGCTTGCGACGCTCCTCATGCCGTTCGAAGCGGTCCATGGCCTCGAGCGGCACGGGCACCGGGCGCACCACCCCGGGCCGTACCCGTTCGAGCTCGCCCGCGTTCACGCGCCGGGCCGCGTCGTGATGTGTGAGAGAAGCGGACGGCTCGCGGACGATGCGCAAGAGGCGGGGAAGACCGGGCTGAGGTTCGGACATGCCCTCCGTTCTAGGCGGTCGCGACGGGACATCCCGCTCGAATGGCACAAGTCGTCGCACGAGCCGGCTGTGCAGGGCAAGAACGACGCGGCCCGCGGATGTGCCCGAATGTCGCACGCAGGTGCCCAGCTGTCGCGGATGTGCCCGGACGTCCGGGCACATCCGCGACAGCTGGGCACATCAGCAAGGCGGAAGCAGGCCCGGAAGCGGCGCGGCGCGCACGCCACCGAATAAGCGGAGCCGCTACTGCGGCACCGCCGCGATCACCCGGTGGAGCGTGTCGCGCAGCGCCGCGAGCTCGGCGACGTCCATGCCCAGCAGCCCCATGACCGCCGGCGGGATCGCCAGCGCCTTCTCGCGCAACCCGGCCCCCGCCGGCGTCAGCTCGACGCGCAGGGCGCGCTCGTCGTCGGGGTCGCGCAGGCGGCGCACATAGCCGGATGCCTCGAGCCGCTTCAGCAGCGGCGAGAGCGTCGCGGGCTCGAGCCGCAGCGCCTCCCCCAGCGCCCGCACCGAGTGCGGGCCGCGTTCCCACAGCGCGAGCATCACGAGGTACTGCGGGTGGGTCAGCCCGAGCGGCTCGAGCAGCGGCCGGTACATGCCGATCACCGAGCGCGACGCCACGGCGAGGGCGAAGCAGACCTGGTTCTCGAGCTTGAGCAGGTCGTCCGCGGGCAGCGGGGGTGCGACATCCGTCATATGATGAGTCTACAAATAGTTAGTGCGCTAATGATTCGGAGACACAGCGTGGCGAAGGGCTTCTGGAGCTTCTATCAGAAGGCGAACGCGGTCGTGCGCACCTTCACGGGGCCCGCCCAGATCGGCGCAGGCCACCCCGAAGAGCCCGACGTGCGGCGCGATGACGCGGGATGCCCCATCTGCGGCCAGCCGATGAACCGGCACACCGTGCTGCGCGCCGAGGACCAGCGCGAGCCCACGCGGCTCGTGTGCCCGTAGCGACGCCGGGGTCTCCATTCGGCCGCGAGCGGCCTCAGTCGACCAGCGGAACGCGACGCGAGCGGCCTCAGTCGACCGGCGGAACGCGACGCGAGCGGCCTCAGTCGACCGGCGGAACGCGACGCGAGCGGCCTCAGTCGACCGGCGGAAAGCGCCGCGCACTCACCACTTCGCGTGGATCGCCGCCCGGAAGTAGCGGTCGTAGATCTCGCGCACGCGCGCGTTGAACTCGGCGCCGAGCTCGGGCACCGACGCGGCGGCGGCGTTGCCGAGCGCCTGATCGGGGTTGCGGGCGCCCGGGATCACGGTCGACACCCCCGCCTGCTGCGCGACCCATGCGAGCGCGGCCTTGGCGGGCGTGAGCAGGGCGTGGTTCTCGATCTTCCACTCCTCGCGCAGGCCGGCGACGAGGGCGGAGAACTCCTGCGCGGCCGCGACGCCGGCCTCGAAGTCGACGCCCGAGAACGTCTCGCCCTGGTCGAAGGCCTCGCCGTGGCGGTTGTAGGTGCGGTGATCGGACTCGGGGAAGGTGGTCGACGCCGTGTAGCGCCCCGCGAGCAGCCCCGAGGCGAGCGGCACGCGCGCGATGACGCCGACGCCCGCGGCCTTCGCGGCGGGCAGCACCTCGTCGAGCGGCTTGAGGCGGAACGCGTTGAGGATGATCTGCACGGATGCCACCCCCGGCCGCGCGATCGCGGTGAGCGCCTCGGCCGCCGTCTCGACGCTCACGCCGTAGTTCGCGATGACGCCCTCGGCGACCAGCTGGTCGAGCGCGTCGAAGACCTCGTCGTTCGAATAGACGGGCGTGGGCGGGCAGTGCAGCTGCACCAGGTCGATGGTGTCGACGCGCAGGTTGGCGCGCGAGCGGTCGAGCCACTGCCGGAAGTTCGCGAGGTTGTAGTTCTCGGGGGTCTGCGGGGCGCGGCGGCCCATCTTCGTGGCGACGGTGATGCCGGCATCCGGATGCGCCGCCCTGAACCGCCCGATGATGCTCTCGCTGCGACCGTCGCCGTACACGTCGGCCGTGTCGAAGAACGTGACGCC
>Ga0123352_10008492_pt1 | contig 15989 bp, 12 predicted proteins | sample TergutLab28metaG_FD_89700 | JGI IMG/M metagenome (GOLD analysis project Ga0123352, IMG submission 89700) | Labiotermes labralis P1 segment gut microbial communities from Petit-Saut dam, French Guiana - Lab288 P1 | ecosystem: Host-associated > Arthropoda: Insects > Digestive system > Gut ... | reverse complement strand
CCACAAGCTGTAAACACAGTCTAGTGCTCCTGAGGATGGGCGAAATTATCGCCCGAAACATGTTGAGCTGATTGTAATTATCAATAAAATTTGTTATTGTTGCATCTAGTTGGCTGTTTATATTATTGTATCAGTGATTCACGGTCACACAAACATCAAATGTATAATATTACCTTTCCGACATGCTTCAGGTAATAAGAGCAGCCATCTTCAGGATATCGTTGACACCTAAGGAACGTTTGTTGCTAAAATATATGGTCGTCAATTTTGTTTGGAGTTACATTGCAAATCAAGTAGTTAAAAAATATCTACATTAATTTCAAAAATTACAAATATTAGGTTAAAATCGTAAAATATTCTGCATTAGTCTCCGCATTTCTTTGCATCCACACACCTAAAGCAAAAAGTTATTTTCGAACCCAGTGGTATAACAAGACCAGTATAGCACAATCATAAATATCTGGCAAAGAAAACACTAAGGATGTTATTACTACTATTATTATTATTATTATATTATTATTATTATTATCCGAAACATGTCGGAGAAGTAATAATATAAGTTTTAACCAACAGATGTGCAATTCATTGGCAATAGAGTTCTACATTTATCAATTGCACGGAAGATGTATAATATTAAATAATTAATTACAAGTTCCACAGAGGTTAAATTTTTCTTATATAACTTTAGAGATACGCATCGTCACTATATTTGTAATTATCTGCTTACAAATAACATCACTCCTAATATAAGTCAATGTGTATAATAGAATATATCTGAACACCAATTTTCACAGTCCCAGATCCAGAGTTTCACTAGCTGTTGGAATCAATACCAAGACCAATAATAACTGTTGCATGGAGGTCGTATCGTTACTCTCTATACCACAAAAAACATTCCCTCAACAAAAGTCCAATGACTGTCCGCGATATACTGTCGTACGTTATATCAGGCTAGAAAGGAAGCAGCACTTGTCTCGTTCCTCCCTTGCAAGATTTTCAATCTTCCATCTTATTTTCACTGCTTTCAAAAATTTGAAAATGAAAATGTTCAACTGGCCTCTAGTGGTATAATATATGTACCAATTTATGTGGAAGTCGGGCACTTGGTTCAAAAATTGTAATGGGAAGTCCCGATACACACACAGGCAGTGTGTTTTGAAGTGTGTTAGTTAGCCCTCTGGATTCCAGATTATTCTTATGACTTTCAACTGAATGGTCCAAATTAATTTCTCAGAAAATCTTTAATCTTCAAGTTCAAAACAGCCACTAGACAACAGAAGCTTAGGGAAAACCTGCATAAACAAATACAATAAAGTATCGATTACAGTCCGACACTGGACTTGGTACAGCAGAAAGCGCTGTCGAGTCTGGTTCGACATTGGACGGATAAGGGTCAAAGGTTCTGTCACTTACAGAATTTATAGACCTCGGAGACAAATAAATATTTATACAGCGTTGGTGGAAAGAAACTGGCAGATGAAAACCTATCCCAGTGCCATTTTTTTCACTGTAAATCTTACATGGACGGCCTGGGAGCAAATCTGGAGTTCCGTAGGACAGACGAGCGGGTGACAACCTGAGGCATGGAACGGCCGATAGCGCGTTGAACACATAACTACTTCCCTTCTATTAAGGAAGCAAAGTGGCTACTAGCACTTGTAACAGCTTACAACGTACGTTAATTTGTGAATGTATGACATCCGAGTACGAGGTCCGTTTGTCCACAAAAGTGCGTTAGCAGGTCAGAAAGTTGTAAGAACATACAGGAAAATACAGTGTTTATAAGCAAGTAAGACTTAACTTCCTTTACCACAAGAAATAGAAATTAGAATCTTAGAAAAATCTCGTAGAAAAATCTTGCAATACATGCAGTTACACTCAAGTTATGTACGTACTACAGATAGGATACAAACTGAGTCTTAAATCTATTCAAAGAAGGTTCTTACATGATGTAAATGCCCACTGCGTGATGGTGAAAGGTGACGTCGACTCCCACGCCACATAGAACTGCGAAAGAGAGAGAGAGAGAGAAAAAAATTATTAAAATATTCTTATTAGTCTGTTCATAGGAGTATAACAACTGTCTCAGTCAGATTTTGATGTTTTGCTGACCGTGCATCTCAGTATATTTATCTTAGTAATTAACCAACTTGATGCACAAAATTTTTGTTTTACAATAAGTTTAGTTCATGCCTCTACGTGTTTCGAGCACATGTGCTCATCATCAGGAGGTCGAAATTGCATTACACAGCCTCTGGTATCATCATACTGAAAGAAGTGAGTGGTAATTTTAGTAATTTTAGACCACTCACTTGTTTCAGTGTGATGATACCAGAGGCTGTGTAATGCAAATTCGACTTCCTGATGATGAGCACATGTGCTCGAAACATGTAGAGGCATGAAATAAACTTATTGTAAAAAAAAAATTTGTGCATCAAGTTGGTTAGTAAATGTCTGATTCAGAGTCAAATGGCAAGACGAGAATAAGCAAAAAGATGTGCTCTATTTTGAAAAGTGTTATATCATTTATATGAAACTAGGAAGCCAATCCAAGACAAAATTCCGTCACTATGTACATCTGCGGCCCAAGAAACGGACCAAGGTTTTATGGATTTCTCAAACGCGAATAAAAGTTCCACGTTCGCCCTATATCATGCCATGCAGACACTAGGGGAGTAGGGGTAGAGTTCTACTTTTTCTTTAGCCTCGGCACTAGATGGGGTGGGTGGTTAACTGCACTCCCCGGCAGCTTTAGCCCCTGTGAAAGGGCCCTGAGACTCAGACACAGGAGGCTGGACTGACCTCGGAGTCAGTTTGGGCGGGTACGTAAAATCTTGCAACCACCGGGGTTCAAACCCCAAACTGTCCAACAGTTTGGGGTTTGAACTGACCATTCGCAGAAAATGGTATAGAGCTGTAATTAACGCCTTCTAAATTCTTCAGCTAGTGGGATATTTCACCTCCTCGAACTTGTAAAAATCTGCGCCAGATTTCTAAGATATGTAACCAATATGTCATATAATAATGCATGGTTATTATTACTCTATACTCAGATTTCTCAAAATCTGTAAGGGACTTGTAATTTTTATCCGGAATTTCATATTAGAGAAGAAAATAGAAAATAATAAGGATGCCTTGCGTGTGAATTCGGCGATAACTCCCTGTTTGTGTGTGTGTGTGTGCGTGCGTGTGTGTGTGTGTGCGTGTGCGTGTGTGTGTGCGAGCGTGTGCGTGTGGGAGTGCGTGTGCGCGCGCGCGCGCGTGATAGTGCGTGTGTGTGTGTGTGTTTAAGGTAACCGGCGTCTTAACTGCAACCGTTCTTGCTTTCTCATTTCGTGCAGATGAATCACATTCTATTTTATTCTCCGTGTAATGAAAACCAACTTGATGCATTATTTGTCCTCAGTTATTTCGTCAATCGGGCATTCGGGCATATTTGTAACTCATCGTCAGTAGCTATACTGTATATATACAACAATTGGTACGTGTTGTTGTATATATACAGTATACCTACTGATGATGGGCTACAAATATGCTCGAAACATGTAGAGGTTGATTGACGAAATAAACTGAGGATAAACAGTGCATTAATTTGGTTTTTATTACACAGATGTATCGAGATGCACGGTCAACAATTCCGTTTTATTGATTTCACGCTGACAGAGACCCAAATCACTGCATGGTGTAAAAAAAGTTTTTGAAACGACGTAAAAGGTGCAATATTGGCTTAATTTAAGTAATACACGTACAATTACTTTGAAACACTGAGGAAAACCACGCAAACCTTAGTCCCCTCCCCCCCCCCGCCCCGACAAACATTCGAATGAGTTGCTTCGCAAATACAAGTTTCAATTGTCATCGCTTGAGCCAAACTCTTCTCTGAAAGCATGTCTAATTCCACAATTTGCCTACGCAATTTTTATCACAATCCGACTCAACATGCAATATCATCTTATAATTAATACGGCGCCTTTACGTAACCCACAAACGCAGTGAATCAATGCGACGGAACTTGCTTGCCACCGCATATATCGCTGTCCACATTAGTAGGCCTGCACGCTCTCTGAATTGCAGTATCTCTCATGTTAAACGCTTCAGCATGCTAATTTGTATTCTGCCACAGCAACAAGTCGTGTCTCTTAACGACACACATCATCGTAAAACTTTGTTATTGTACAAGCAATTCCAGTTCTTCGAAACAATGAGGAAAAATACGCGAAAAATTTATGTCCTTCCTGAGGAATGCTACGCTTAAAGCCGAACCATCGTAGCAGTCACGTCTTGCTGTATTTTTCTCCTAAAGAATGTGGGACGTTACAGTTCTTTTCGATTTTAATAATAAACACGGAATGCAGTGTTTTGGGATCCAACAAGACCAACAAGACAGACAAGAAGACCAAAAAGTAATGTTAAAATGGCTTTCGTGTACAAATAATGTGAACCTGCCCCACAGCTTACTGTAAACCCGTTTTCCTAAAAGTGATGTAAGCCTGTGGATAAATTTCAGCTTATATTATTCTTGTAGTTGTTTTGTTGTGTTGTTATCTTATGTGTATTTGTTGTACTATGTGTGTATTGCTGTTTTTACTTTAGATGCCGGACTGCTGGCTAGAAGTCAATATTCGGAAGGTCCTGCGACCGGTCACCTCAACACAGGTTTTTCTTGGTTTCCCTGTGCCTAAAAGCAAACGCTGAGATGGTTCCCAAGATTCCAAGTTGCCACTACATGCTTCTCATGTAGCCCTCCCTACTTAAATCTAGTAGTAACGAATTACATGTTTTGTTTACATGTAAAATAACCACTGCCACCGGGTGACAACCCAATTGCAGTTAATAAATATTATTATTATTATTATTAAGTAGGCAAGGTGTATTTCGCGCCAAAGATCCGTTAGAGGGGCCAAACCCTCATGCATTTTCCTCCCTATTGCCTAACGAGTCACCTTCTTTGCCTGCAGAACTTATCTTGGAAACCGTATTGGGTGAATCACTTCTTCAACATTACAACCAAACGCATATTATATACTTGCTACATATACTTCTTACCAATTGAAACAAGAAGATGTTCTATCGCCATTGCTTTTCAACTTTGCTTTAGGGTACGCCATTAGGAGGGTTCAGGTAAACCAGTTTGGTTTAAAATTGAATGGAACACTTCAGCTTCTGGTTTATGCTGATGATGCTAATACACTGGGAGGAAGCGTACATATTACGAAAGGAAAAAGCAGAAACCTTGATAGTGGCTAGTAAGGAGATTGGACTAGAAGTAAATTCTGATAAAACTAAGTACATGATCATGCCTCGAGAACGGAATACAGGACGAAGTCACAGTATGAAGTCTGATAATAGTTCCTTTGAAAGGGTGGAAAAGTTCAAATATTTGGAAACAATATTAACTAATCAAAATTCTATTCAGGAAAAGTTAAGAGGAGATTGAAGTAAGGGAATGCTTGCTATTATTAGGTGCAGAATCTTTTGTCTTCCAGTTGGCTATCGAAAAATTTAAAGATTAAGATTTACAGAAATATAATACTGCCTATTGTATTGTATGGGTGAGAAGCTTGGTCGCTCACACTGAGGGAGGAACGCAGGCCGAGTGTGTTTGAGAATAGGATGCTGAGGAGAATATTCGGGCCTAGGAGGGACGAGGTAACAGGGGAGTGGAGGAAGCTGCATAACGAGGAGCTGAATAATCTGTATTCCTCATCCAATATTGTTCGGGTGATTAATCGATAAGAGTAAGATGGGCGGGCATGTAGCGAGTATGGGTGACAGGAGAGGCGTATACAGGGTTTTGGTGGGGACACCTGAGAGAAAGAGACCACTTGGGAGACTCAGGCGTAGATGGGAGGATAATATTAAGATGGATCTTCAGGAAGTAGGGTGTGAGGTATGGACAGGATCGAGCTGGCTCAGGATAGGGACAGGTGGCGGACACTTGTGAATGCGGTAATGAAACTCCGGTTTCTATAAAATGCGGGGAATTTCTTGACCAGATGAAAACCGGTTAGCTTCTCAAGAAGGACTCTGTTCCATGGAGTAATTAAGTAAGTAAGTACTTCTTACCAAATCTCTCTTACCTCTGTCGATGTGTTATACACCAGTCTCAGGGAAAACTTCTTATACTTGCTCAAAACTGTCAGTTTTTTACAAGGTTCTTACGTAAGATGCATCATAAAACACAAAATATACCTTTTTCGGGGAAACCCCATCTTTTTACAATGAATAAAAAATAGCTCATTATTCTCTACCTTAAAGACTTTAAAAACATTTAAAATCCCCATTATAAGTTAGCTGTGAACAGATCCTTTTTGTCTATACATATGGTGCTGTGACAATAACCGTTCACTCTTTTTCCAGCTATACTTGGTTCCGTAGGGTGTTGAGATCTTGAGAATACTTGGTGTCCGGTTTTTGTAACGTTTCTCTGTCTGGTATGTTGAGTAAGATACAAAATATTGTTTTTAATCGCGTAAAAAACATTGTTCATCTACAAAAATGTCATATTTTGTCCTTTATAACCCGTCTTACGTAACAACCTTGTAAAAAGCCGATAGTTTTGAGCAAGTATACGTAGTTTTCCATGAGGATCGTGTATAACACACCGAACCGTGTAGGACAGATTTGATAAATATATATATATATATATATATATATATAGTGTGTATTGGTTGTAGTATTAAAGAAGTGATTAAAGTGCTGGGTAAGTTTATCCTGTAATATTATTTCAGTGTCATATTATATGTATGTGTGGGCCCGGTAGCTCAGTCGTTATAGCGACTGAATACGGGCTGGGCGGTCCGGAATCGAATGCCGGTGGGGACGAGATTTTCCGCCCGTCCAGACCGGCCCTGGGGCCCACCCGACCTCCTGTAAAATGGGTACCGGGTCTTTTCCAGGGGTAAAGTGCAGCCGGGGTGTGCTGCTGACCACTCACCCCCTTCTAGTGCCGCTGTCATGGAAGAGTATACCTATACCTCTACCCACCCTCTGGGCCGCACTGGGCCTGTAACGGGAACACTTTACCTTCTTTTATTATATGTATGTGACCTCGGGGCTGATATGTTGGTTTTAGGGATTATCTCCCTTGGATAAAGAACTTAAGACGGGGCACTTTCCTTGAAGTATTTCACGTCACACTATTTGACGTCGCTGAATCTTCCTTCAATCGTTCGAGCACTGTGAGAGCGGTACCGCAGACAAGGCTTATTGTTAAGAAAATACCGTACCTTGAGAGATGTGTTTATTGATATATGGGAGTTTAAACAGCCAATCAGGTGCAATGATGGAACCCCAAAACGAACGTTGTCTGGTGCTGGCTTCCATGTTTGATTGTCGGGAATGTCGGTTGCAATCTTTCCTAGAGAGCCTTTATTTTCTTCGCTGTCGCTTTTGAAAAGACTAAGTATCCGCTGTACTTGTGCTGCGCCAAGATTAGTGAAGATTTTCAGACCGGCGAACAGCATGTTTCTCTGAGTTGTTCATAGTTCAGACCCGACGTGATTACCTCGATTTACAAGTCAATGAGTGCGACCTGGTAATCTTGAACCCTGTTTCCACTTCTGCGGTAAAATTGTAAGACTTTTTCTGTTTTCTCATTCTCATTTTCTTTGCCTTTCTGTTTACAACCATGTCTTTCTCTCTTCCGTCTCTTTATTCCTGTGAATCTTCCCTTCAGGTAAATTAAGTTTCCACGTCATGGTAATTTTCTCTCATTTTCATACATTAAATCTGAAATTAACTTCCGACTAAGTAACAAAAGCAAGAGCTGGCAGGAGGTGTGTCAATTTGCGGCTTTGCAACTCAACTGTATTTTATGCCAGTACAGTAGCTTATCTGTTAGCCGGCTTTCTGGTGTGATCGCCTTGATTCTAAAGGGAGGGGGGGGAGATAATACATTGAATTTATATCAGAATCAGATATTTAAAAATTATTATTTTGTGACGCATCTTTGATAATTCCTTTAAAGACGAAGGACAGAATTCTTTATTTAAAGACCCAGTCCGTACCGCGCAGTAAACACTTTTCATATCGGTTATAAAAACCAATCAGTTTATGCTGTAAGTGGCACAATTCGCTGATTGCTCTCAGATCAATACAAAACACATAAATACAGTGCAAGCAGAGCCTGCGATTCTTGAATGTTAAACTTATTGGTGCATCACGTAGACTTTAATGGGTTAAAGTTATGTTCAGAACGTACCTGTAAATACATGTGCCAGTATAATATGAATTTCATATATGGTACTAGCACATGAGAGGTAAGTCCACCATTACGAAAGTAACCACAATTAAATAACATTTGAGCCCACCCTGGTTTACCAGTTCCAACACATGACACATTGTGATCGATCAAAGTATTTTAAACATTTCACATTATATCTTGTCACGCCTTGGAGCAAATATATAGGCCAAATTTTTCCTCCCATTTACATATCAGCTTTGAGTACCTCCTACCAGTATCTAACGTGAGGCTGGCATGTAGACCCAAACATATCGCAGGAAAATCGAATATATTTGTGACTCACAGCATCTTTGTTCTTTGTTGGTTATTGTTCGTTATATTACAATGCATATTCATTTGTATACCGTCATAAAGACATCAGAAAAATTCAAACATTTGCCTGAAAAACGTAGGCAAAGCGAAAGTAAACAGATTGGCAAACTGAGGAAGAGATGATGTAAAAAATTAAATGACGTCGGCACAAGCAGAAGTAATGTCTATTTCGTGTAGGCAGTAAGGCATCAAGCAAGATATGGGTAATGAATCGCGGCCAATATCAGAAGCAAACACAGCAGACGAGGAAAGAGCCGCATAAACGTCCCGGTATGTTGACACGCGGCTCTCCATGTGAAGTTCGTACAGAAGAGTATATCTCGAAGAATATATGAGAGTAACGGGAAGTTCCTCTCCATGATGAAACCTCGCTTTCTAAGGATCACATGCTGGTTGCAAGGGAAGGGAGAATTATTCGGATTTATGCTTCACCAAGAACATGGTCTGAATTTGAATTGAAAAATCTAGCTAGCACACGTCCGTTTATATTTCTTCTTTTTCTGCTACTACTATAATCCTGGCTTATAAAATGAAGTGTAGGGTAAGTCAGACGGTGAGACGCACGGATGAACAAGCCAAAAAAACACGAGGCATTACAAGTGCATATCCTGTCCCCATAGAGTTCAAAGCGTTCTTTACCCTACTCTATGTCATCCTGTTGTATAGTTGACACACATTAATTTTTTTTGCTTGTGGTTTTCTTTCTTTTCTCTCTAGAATTATCGTATGTACTCCATGTAAGTCATAAGCTTAATTTTATCATGCTTAGTTCTCGTCTTTCTGTAACTCATACCATATGTTTACACTTCCATTTCTTAGTAAACAGACCAGATATGGGAGGAATATAATTTCCTCCTATTTCTTTTTGTTTATAAGTGGTCGCGCTAAGTGTTAATCGCGTGAGCAATGTGCGGGTTGACGCATGTAACTGTAGCTGCCTTGTTCTGCAGTAGCAGTCTGCCGTGTATCTCGAACGGTGACTGAGCAACAGAGAATGAAGCTGGACGATCAGTGAGAGTTAGCGGTAATGAAGAGCCCGCTGGCGAGATTTGTTACCAATACAGTTCAGTTGTAACTGCAGTTATTCCCTAATTACACACAATAAAACTCCAATGCACTCTACTTGGTGATTACTGAGAGTGTGTGCGGCCTGCCCGACTCCTCGTCTTAAACTGAGTTCCGAGATCCGTCCCTCTGGGGACAACATCCAAGATACGTTCCACACCGGGTCCACGCAGGATACAACAATCCAGAGGACCAAAAAAATGATACAGTATAGAATTTCATAGTTGTAACTCTTGACCTGGGGACCGCGGTAGCACAGTGGTTAAGGTGCTGTGCCACAAATCGGAAGGTCGCTGGTTCAATCCCAGCTGGTGTCATTGGAATTTTTCACTGACATAAAGTCTTTCCGTTCGCACTCAGCCTCTTACAGAAATGAGTACCATTCGCATTTCCTGGGGGTTAAGGTGGCCGATGCTGACAACCTTACCACTTTCCTGCGCCTTTGTCATAAAATTTGGGAACCTTAACTTCCTGGAACCCTCTGGGCCACTCCAGGCCTGTAACAGGACTGTTTTACCTTTAATTCTTGACCTATACTGGCGATACGAGTAGATAGAAATTGACTCGGACGGCATAGGTATCTCCGATGGGGAAGAGAAGTAATAAAAAACAAAGCACTTTCTTTGGACAACCCTAAGAGAGAAGGTCATTTTCTAAATGTGGCGTGATCGATTCCTTGTCCCAATATTTTAGTGCAAAATGCCCTCCTCCTGAAGTACATTTGATAGCTGTACACAACTGTTCAGAAATGAGATATTTGTTTCAGGAGACTACTTGTCCTTGTAAATAATTACGTCACTCTGAGAAAATTCGTGTTACACAACCCTAGCGTTAAAGGTTAATAATTATAAGTGTAAAGTCACAGCAGAAATATTTGACAAATTCGAGCTCCCATATTTCTCCACTGCTTCTTGCTCAATATTTGCGCAATTAAGTGTGCTGAATTATGTAAGTGCAGACTGCAGAACACACTTACAAATCTACTTCCTTCACCCACCCCTGCCATTTAAGTGGATTTGTGCTATTTGTGACGTTTTTATGGCCAGAATACAAATTTTCAACCCTTCCAAAATAGTCCAGTTCCGGTTGCGTAAATGGAACATATAAGTCGGAAACCTCTTTAAAAGGAATGAGGAGTGAAATTAAATTTTTTCTGTGTCTACGTGTGAGTCGGTCAGAAAAGAAGACACAGTTGTGTAATAACGTACTCACTCACCCACTCACTCACTCACTCACTCACTCACTCACTTACTTACTTACTTACTTGCTTACTTACTTGCTTACTTACTTACTTACTTACTTACTTACTTACTTACTTACTTACTTACTTACTTACTTCGTGGAGCGGAGTCCTTCTCGAGAAGCTAACTGGTTTTCAGCTAGTCAAGAAATTCCCCACATTTTATGGAACCCGAAGGTTCATTACCGCATTCACAAGTACCCGCCACCTGTCCCTATCATGAGCCAGCTCGATCCAGTCCATAACCCCAAATCCCACTTCCTGAAAATCCATCTTAATATTATCCTCCCATCTGCGCCTGGGTCTCCCCAGTGGTCTCTTTTCCTCAGGTTTCCCCACCAAAACCCTGTACACGCCTCTCCCATCCCCCATACGTGCCACATCCCCCTCCCATCTCATTGTTCTAGATTTTATCACTCGCACAGTATTGGGTGAGCAGTACAGATCGTTAAGTTCCTCAGTTGTGTAATATCATGGATTTAAAAATAAAAAAAGCTGTACATTTAACCTCTCCGTTTGAAATTATCCCACTTCAGCCTAAAAATGTACACAGAGAAATTTCAGGTTCGTGGACATCAAAATAATATAATAGGCCACGACCCAAGAGATTTAAGGGTTTGAAAGGAAATGGTAATAAAAGTTATTTCCAGAATTTTAGCCATCGACTGCAACTTGTTAGAAGTGAAAAATAAACAAATGGAAATAATCGATCGTATAGTGCCTTATTATTAAAACAATCGAAAACAAACTGTAATTAGCATGCGCTGTGCAGACACAGCGAGGAAAACCACAAATAATTTTATCTTTGATAAGCGATATGTACAGAAATTCGTTTCAGTTATCCCCTTCGCTGTCACTCATACTTCACAGCTCTATTCTTCGTGCCAAAAGTTCACTCAGAAAACGCGAAAGAAAATTGTTTTATCTGCTTCCGGCTCCTTATAACATATTTCATTCCGCATAAACCGCTTTCCTGCTGTAATGCAGTACGGAAGTTCCATATCATTTCTCAACAGTACCGAGGGTAAGAACGGTAAAACAACCCCACGCCATGGAGTTATCATTATTGTTATTAGCATGGCAATTATCCAGAACTACATGGAAGTCTCCTAATTTCCGCTTCTGTGAACTTTGCAGCATCAGTCTCATCATATCCACAGTGAAGTACAGTCGGTGACTATAACCCTGGCCACCGCAGTGTGGATTGTAAGGTACCACAAAGGTAAAAGCGAAAGGTCAGTGTAAGGTACAACATATAAAACAGAATGTTTGAACATATAAATTAAAATTGGGGAAAAAGTTACGTAAAATAAGAGAGGAAATTTCTTTGGAGTATTTCCCCACTTACACCTTCGGTAATATTACGATAGAAATTAAAACGGGAAGGTTATGATGGGCTGGACTTGCAGATTTGGCAGTATCAAATATCTACAGATTTTGATAGGAAATTATCGTGAATGGCGGCTAATCCTAACAGAACCCAAGATAGGATTAAACAAAGTTTGAACACAACTAACATAAAAGCACGTTGTCTCGTTTCACTCTATTATCATACCATCCTTTCCAGTATTATCGATATCATGTTACGTTAGTATTTCACTAGAACAATTTTCTGCAGGATGTCAAGTTATCGAACAGCACTTGGTGAAGTGTTTAAATTTAGCACGTTTCGGGCGCCGAATAACCATCATTTCGAGACGCCGTTTCTCATTAACAGTGTCGTCCGACAACGTGTCTCCACTCCTTCATATCCGATAGCAGTCACTAACAAGTCGCACGGCTCGACAGAAGAGCAACGCAAGTGACAAGCTCATTTCATGCTTCTCAGATTCAATTTGCATTACCGCTACAGTTCACGAGAAGTTTGGATCTCCTTCGCCATCAAAGAAGGTTGCTTTGAGCAGCAAGTCACGAATTTCCTTCTGTTAAGGAACTCGAAATTTCATCATCGTCAACACAAAATCTCCTTCTTTGAATACATCCTGAGCTATTCCATTCTACTTTGCCTCACCATAATCTCACTAAGGTATACGAGCATCGAATATAATAACCTCTCTGCTGTTCAAATTAACTCTTCAACGAAGATTTCCAAACAAAATTACGTAGGCATTTTCTGTTGCTGGATGTACTGCACTTAAGTCTCCTAGGAAGATAGGCTCGACTACAGAAAACATTATTAATGAGTTTCAATGTTCAGTTCATCACATAATTAAGAATTTGTAGTGAAAATAAACAGAATACCAGTTTCTGTTTGGGCTTAAGCATTAAGCAAGGCTGATTCTGTTGCGCTGGAAGTGATTTTGGCTGAAAAACAGGAAACATGAAACATGTGGTATTACTAGAAGGGAAAATGGCCTTTGCTATACAGAAAGGGCGACAAACTGTGAACTAACAGAAGCAAGAAAGATAGATTCCACGAAGCAATATATTGAACTGATACTGCTAATCGCTGTTAAGCCAAGAAGAGAAAGTTTTCAAGAAGTCAAGAAATGTCACATAATATCCTACATTTCCGATGCCAGCAAAAGCCCTTCGGTAGACCAGAAATTACGGTTGGCTCTCCAATTTATACAGTGTGTTAGACTTAGGTTTGGCCCTGGGGCCCACCCAGCCTCCTGTAAAATGGGTACCAGGCCTTTCCCGGAGGTAAAATGCGGCCGGGGTGTACTGCTGACCACTCATCTCCTTCTAGTGTCGCAGTCATGGAAGAGTAGAGCTATAACTCTACCCACTCCCTGGGCCACACCGGGCCTGTAACGGCATCACTTTACCTTTTTTTGCAAATAAACTAATAATATGTAATTGGGAAACAGAGTACAGCCTTCCGTAAGAAGTCCAGATAACCGCAAGAGAAACATTGCTCCAGCACTACTGCCACGGCATCATCACGTACATTTTAACATTGTCCAAACTGCGATGCATTTCTTTTAAGTTATGCTAGATAAATAGATAGAACTAGCCCAAATGCATTACATGAGTGAGAAAGATTAGGCTACACGGGACGCTTTGCAATGTAACTCAGGTTGTATCACACTCCTGCGAAAACTATTCTTCAACTAAAGTTATAATCCCGTTAACCAACATGCAACCATCAAGTACACCGTATTTTAATGTTTGGCGGCTTATTGATTGATTAAATTAATAAAATGATGTTAACTTCACTGTCACAATATAAATTAACTTTTAGTGGTATTTCATAAATTATATATATCATGTCGAAAAAAACAGCTTTCGACGTGGAAGTACATATCGACGCTGTGAGAGTTTCTCTCCAGAGAGCTAAGCCCAGTCACTTTATATGTCCCTGCTACACGAATATTTAAGTTAATTCAATTATTTCGTATGAAACATCACTGTGAGTGGTGACTGCGCACAACCTGCGCCCCATGCATCTCTTTACCGTGCACTACATTATAATTCTCTAACTGACATATTATAAAACTCGGATTTTTTTTTGCTTTCTTCTAGTCCATTCCTACAACTTAGTTATTTCCTTATTCTAGGAACCCGTCCGTAATTTCTGGCTTCCGCCGCAATACAAATTAGATCCTAGCTCTTTTGGGATGTTAGGCAGCGAAGATTGGTAGTTAGTTGCTGACATTTCGATGCACAACTTCCGTGGAAGTTCACAGTAAGTGCAAGTAATTATAACACAATTCCAATAAACTACCTGATTTACTAAACAACAATGTTGAAAACAATACAATCATGAAACATCTTACTTACAAAATAAGTCCCAATATATATTATATCTATATATGATTACGAAGTTTCTGTTTTCACGAATAACCTGGCGCGGCCAAAGGGTTCCGTGCTGGCTCTGTGTTTTGTACTTGTGTTGCTGGCAGTCCATTCATGTATTGTTTATGGACAGATATATATATAAACAATACATGAATGGACTGCCAGCAACACAACTGCAGTTGATCCTATGATTGTGGATATCAGGATAATTCTTAACGTAAAAGTATTGATTTCAATCAGGTATGATATTAACATCAATGGGGCGGTTTTTTGCACTGTTATTAATAGTGCACAATTTTCTCATCTCATTCCTTCCATTACTACATATGTATGTGTGTGTGTATATATATATATAGTGTCCGGGCTTTAGCCTGCAGCCCGGACACTACTCCTGCCCAACCACACCTAACCTCCAACATATAGCAAGCCAAGAACGAAACGACCAACGTGGTAATCAACATCATAGTCATGAGCTCCTGATGATGGGCATAGCAGTGCCCGAAACATGTTGAGCCTATAACAGTACAATAAAATAATAAGTGGCATCTAGTTGGTTTTTTATTCTTCAGTTCTCGGTAACCTAAATTTGTAATTGTCATATTTCTGTCACCTTGGCTGTGACGTTGCATATAGTTTTACAGATTTACCAGCATTACCAGTGAACCTCCTGCCACCGTTAACAAGGTCGAAAACCCTCTTAACTCTTTAACACACTAAAACACAGTTTCACAAAAAAGAAGACAGGAATCTCCTTATTTACCAACATAAACACATGACATCCGGCTGAGAATAATCAGTTTATCTTCAGGGCATTTCTCGTACGGTCTGATCCAGTTGTGACCCGTACGCGGGTGTCTACATCACGTGACGAGCCCGGGATCATGTCGCGTATGAATATTTGAAGTTTCGCTTTAATGGCTGTTTTACTGCTGCGCCTATCCCAGTTACGACACCGCCGACAACTTCAGAGCCATTGGATCCGTTCGCGCACCTAGCGTCGTCATGAGGTCTCGACCATATAAATTTCTCCGAATGATACCCACGTAGCAGGCCTGTCGGTTTAAAACGTCCAAATCGCGCGTTCTAATGCTACCAACTGTCCACGTAGAAGGTTAGTTCTTTCGAATTGCCGGACGGACGGTCTACTGCGAATTCTGCACAGTTAGGCTTGTCACTTGCAGCACTCTCAGACCGCCGAACACGAAATATTTGCTGCACCTCTGTTCCTTACCTGACGGCTGTTTTATAAATATTCAGAGTTGTCGGAATTTCTTAATCGCTTTATAGGTACATACGGACGGCACATAGAATGCATATGCACACATTCATAAGTACGTGCATACGTACGTACACACACACACACACACACACACACACACATAT
>Ga0123352_10008491_pt1 | contig 15990 bp, 9 predicted proteins | sample TergutLab28metaG_FD_89700 | JGI IMG/M metagenome (GOLD analysis project Ga0123352, IMG submission 89700) | Labiotermes labralis P1 segment gut microbial communities from Petit-Saut dam, French Guiana - Lab288 P1 | ecosystem: Host-associated > Arthropoda: Insects > Digestive system > Gut ... | reverse complement strand
GTCACAAAATATACCCCGTCACCCCCCCAAGCCCTTGGCCGGAGAGCGGTGCGGGGGTCAAAGGCCCCACAATCCCCCCCCCCTTATTTTTTTAATGAAACGGCGAACACCTAGAAAAAAACAGGGGGGGGGGGGGGACTTACTGAGGTTAACACAAAGTGTACATCAATTTTCTCCCCACATGCAGCCTGCAGTATAAGTATTCTATACTCATATCTCTGTTGTGACAGGATACACTCATTACTGCAATCTTCTTTAAATTTTGTCGTAGGCATCCCACTGTGTAATATAACACAAAGACTTAATGCCATCCACATAATTAGCTGTGTCAACAGTACTAAATCTTCATACATACTGCAATCTTCCTATGACATATTACAAAGAAATCAATATTCCAATCTAATATTATTCTGAAATCTGCACTAGAAACAATAATATGACAATGAACAAGTTTAAGCTTCCCTGATTGTTATATCCATTTAGGAAATGCAAAGACATGAAACAGATCAAACTGACTGAGGATATGCAAGGACTATGACTGCCTTTCGCATTCTGTTATGGGCAAGGCATTCCTAAATAGGTAAATAACTTTTCCAGTGACAAACATTCACCAAGAGTTCATAAAATGTGCTTTACATTTTAGTTACTTAGTTTCACATTGTAGTTTTCTAGGTTATGGCACCAAGCAGTATAGTGTGGAAATCATAAATGCTCATGTCTGGCAAGTAATGCATGACTAAACCATTAAATCTTGAGAAATATATAGCAAAATTATTTGTATCTCAGCCTTCCATACAGTTACCTTCAAACCCCTAATTTCCAAAGGTTCTTGTTACCTGCCAGAGCTTAAGTAGTGAAACAGTTTTCATATTTTTTACATTTATATATTATCAAATTCTGTCAAAACAATTTCACTATAACTGCTGCTCATACACACAAGGCTGAGAGGCTGACAGTGAAGACAATATCTATTCATTTACTTTCTAAGCAGAAGAGACAAAGAACAAACAATCCAAATTTGTTTTAACATGTTCCATCATCCATGCATTAAACATGTTTCGGCAGCAACAGTGGCCAAAACATGTTGGTGAAAAAATTGTGACTAAAATACATCACAAATATTGAAATGCATTTTGTTGGTCAATTATATATTATGAATTTAAAATTGCTTTCATCACATAACTAACCATGTATTTTATTTTCTACACTTTTATTTTTTTGAATATAGCAAGAATGTCGTGAACAATGTGTAATTACAGCACATGCTAAAAATGTCCACTCCTGAAGTCTCTTCAAAGAACTATGTGATGTGGCCATAAAATAACCGGACTTTATTTTTTTTTCGCTTCCCTGTAAACTTGGCAACAGCGAGCGGTGTGTGATATTGGCTTGTGTTCTCCCCTCCATTCACACTTACAATTTCAAAGTCATGCGGCAAACAGTTTGGCAGTAGCCTTTGCTTGAAGTGGATCGTGTTCTTGTTCTCTGTCAGAATCTTGTTAAGTGTTAACATGGAGCAACGTGTCAATGTGAAATTCTACGTGAAACTTGGAAAATCCAATACAGAAATGTACGATTTGTTGAAGAAAGTTTATGGTGATGACAGTCTATCTCCTAGTCAAGTTTTCGGGCGGTTTAAAAGGTTTAAAGAGGGAAGGGAAGAGATCAGAGACGATCAGGGCCCCGGTCATCCCAGCACATCAAAAACAGATGCTAACATCGAAAAAGTCAGTGAAATTGTTCGACAAAATCGTCGCCTGTGCATTCGAGCAGTTGCTGAGTAAATTAACACTGAAAAGGGAACTGTTTGACAGATTTTATGTAACAATTTCAACATGAAAAAAGTGTGTTCAAAGATGGTGTCAAAACTCCTCACTCCTGAACAAAAGGAAATTTGAATGAACATTTGTGCTGACATCCTTCAAAACATTGAAAATGACCCAAAATTTTTAAAGAATGTAATAACTTGTGATGAATCATGGTATTTTCAATATGACCCAGAAAGTAAGCATCAAACCATGACCGGAAGAGCCCCAGTTCACCAAGGCAAAAGAAAACATGGCAGAGTAAACCCAAATTTAAAGCAACGATGATCACTATTTTCGAAATCTGAGGGATCGTTCATGTGGATTGGGTGCCTGAAGGTCAAACTGTTAACCAGGTCTACTACAAGGTTTTGACAAACCTTCGTGAATGGGTGAGAAGAAGAAGACCTGAAATGTGGAAGAACAGCTCATGGGTTCTTCAACAAGACAATGCACTGGCACACAACACCCTTTCTGTCAAAACAGTTTTGAAAAAGCACAAGATCACCATGTTGGAACATCCACCGCACTCAACTGATCTAGCCCCATGTGACTTTTTTTATTTCCAAAGATCAAGTCTGTGTTAAAAGGAACCAGGTTCAAGTCCGTAGATGCAGTGAAGGCAAAAATGACGGAGCTCATGAATAAGCTATCAGAAGAAGACCTGCAGCATTGATTCCAACAGTGGAAGATTTTCATGGAGTGGTGTAGGGATCGGGGAGGGGAGTACATTGAGGGTGACAATATTTCTATTGTATAACTTTTTGAATAAAAAATGTTCTAACATCAGTCCAGTTATTTTATAGCCACACCACATATGTTACCACAATTTTTTTCTGAGACACTGTGCACCAAAACCCGATTTTGACAAATGCATAGAATTTGCATGCAATGCATGTGGGTTTTCAGCACTCCATATTTTCCTGTTTGACTATTAATGTAACCACTTGATCAGAACCATGCTTCATTTGTAAAAAACCAACTGTCCAACACAAAAACCCCTTCTTGTGAAAAAATCATGTTGTTGAATACAGAAGTACCAAGCAACTGCTAGTAGTCAACAAAACTTAAGCAAGGCAGTGAACATGTGCTGAATGACTTGGAAAATGTTGAAAATTTCCACTGCAGAGGACGGAGCAGGAGGTTGTGAAAGAGTAGCAGGGGGCAGTTTCTTATATCCTTGTTTCATTATTTATAAATGCTTGATCTGTGGGTTATGTCTTATACAGTACACCTGCAATTTACTCAAATCTATGATGACCCCTTCCCTCCTAACCCTTTCATAACTTTCTATTATCAAGAAAATATATAAATATATATATATATATGCAGAACATGTTTAACTTTAGTTGTGTTTATAAGGTGATCCCAGTTTTTTTAAGATGATAAATTAGTAACACAATCCTATCTTGTACACATGTAAATGAGGTTATATATCTGTCAGACCAAAACTAATTTGTTTGTCCATAATGCAATAAACTCAATAATTTCACTACCATAACAACACCATATGATGAAGTTCCTTGTTTTAAACACATCAAATTAATTCATCAGCATTTGTTTGAACATACATACTTATTTTACAAGGTAAACAAATTGCTTACAGTTGCCATTAAACAAAACAATAGCATACTGAGTTATTAGCTTTCAACAGCAAAAAAGGGTGAAATTATGGATACTCTAAAAAGATTATAAATCTGTAACAAAACAAAATTAGATAATCAAATAAATGATAAATGCACAGTACAACCAAACATAATATTTGACATGATAATTAAAAAAAACACCAACAGAGGGCATTCACCACTACAAACATTCAATACCTGCTGTGACCTTGTTCAGTCACAAGCAACAGCACAGCAAGCATGCACATATATGCCTACCATCTCAGCATCAAAAACAAATCGTAATACTCATATATGTCCATACACATTATCCGTCACTAATTCAACAAATTAAAATAAAAACTATACAAAATACTTACCATTTCAGAACAATCATCATTGTGATACAAAACTACAGTGTACATCACTAATGATAACTAAAATACCCTTCGATAAAAAACTCCAATCAGAAACTAAAGAACACCTGCAGTCACCATCAGTTATATCAATACACACAGGAAATGAAAAGGACAAGATACCTGGAATCAAAATTAACTGCAAGAAAAACAACATCAAAAGAACTAGAAGAGCTAAACTTGTGACACGGAAACTCAACAGCTTTTATATGCAAAATACAATACATTTTAATTTCTATTCAGACCAACGAAGATTTACTGTCAATATAAAATTGCTACACAGCCAAAACTACTCAATGTTAACACAATTTTTAATATGTTATATATATTTTAATATAACTGTACATATTATGGGATCCCATACTACATAACTGCACTGAATGTACCTTCAGTTTATACTATTGCTGTGTTTGATGGCAACTATAAAGAATTTGCTTACCTTGTAATTTATTAAAACACAACAAGAAGTCCTCTATAAAAATTACATACTTATACTGGGATTACAGAAATTTCAAAACTCTCTGACCTGTGTATGGCCTCCCCATGCTGCTGCTCTGAGGGCAGTCCAACCATCACAGTCAGCATGATCTGCCGTGGCACCAGATGCTAACAAAACTGCCACAACATCTCCATGACCATGTCGTGCAGCCAGATTCAGTGGTGTCTGTCCATGGCGATCAGTTGCCTCAAGGTCTGCGTCATGACAAGCAGTTATTGCTGACTGCAATAGTCGTGAATTCCCTTCAGCTGATAATGAGTGTAACAAGGTGCGTCCGCCACCATCCGGTCTATTTACATCCCCATCCACCACTCCCAACAATTCAGCAAGAGGATCACGAACCAGCGACTCTATGACTGGGCTACATTCCTCTGACACCTGCAAATATAAAGTGAGTTATAAAGACACTGAATGCAAAGGACCAAGCAGACCCTCTCATTTACACAAAGAACAAGACTTCATTCAGTACTGCTTCTGTTCATACACATGTGTCCTTAGGTGTTGGTGAGTATACAGATGGTAGAGTACAACAATACTAGAGGAAATAATGTGTTACAATATTACACACTTCTTCTTATTTTGAAGCATTACATTAAATGAGCATTATGCAGAGACCAAATAATGTAAGCAGGTCCCTTTTCTTTCTCTTCTGGACTTATGGCAAACTTAAAATTTCAAACAGATATGACACCAGTACTCAGCAAAATCACTGTATGTTACTCTCAGTTGGTGATTAAGCCTATTTTGGAAAAATGGATCCTACAGGGTAACACAATGCTGTCATGATATGATTACTGCAATGGATAAATTGGGAGGTAACTGTCAAATCTTTCAAGGTATACTGTTTCACTACCTGCCACACACACTGAGATGTAAATTGTATAAAGAAGTCTCTTGAAAGCGATTTGAATGCGGGACCTTGCATATGCTAAACAGGATGCCTATAGCTGCAACATGGTGTTTGGATCCATTTGCAAGATTTATATTATGGTACATCCAGTGAAGAATTCCTACAAATTGGAGGAAAATCAACTGAAATAAGCAATAAAACATGGGGAATATGGCATAAAGTCAGCTACAGTACTTGAGGACTAATATGTCAGTAAATGGCTTGGTTTCAGATAGCATATCTAGCATAAAGCGTGATAGATGTAACAGACTTTATGTGACTGTACTCTCCACATGCACACAAATGTACAGGGTGGGCGAAAAGTCACTGTATACCCACACAGTATGCACTCACAATCACACAGCACAGCAGTTGCTGGTGCCATTCAACATTCCCCAGTGAAGATGACAAAGAAATGATCATCAGAGCTTAGTGTGTCACAGTTAACAATGTGAGACCACCTTGAAGATGGACTTGAAAGTGTGGCTGTATTGCCTGATTTTCATGAGTAAACCGTTGAATGTTGAAATGGATCGGCGCTATGACTCACGCCATGCTTTGGTGGACAAATACCCAAGTGCCAGATGCTGTGCAAAGGTTTTTTTCAGTGACTAATGTGCCACCTATCGAAGTGCATGTGTCACAAATGTGTTATGGTCAAGGTATCTCCATTTCATGCAGAAGATGGAACATGCCCCACCACATGTGATGATATAGGCAGGAATAACATCGATTATCTGATTGGACCTTATTCGGCAACACTGGAGACAAGGCTCAAACCTCAGCTCCGAGACAGGGGACTCATTGATGACATGTGGCTGCAGCACGTAGTTCTGACATTACCACCCCGGATGATTCCTTGTGGGGTAGTATCAAGGGAAGACTGAGTGCGTGTTGGTGCATCACCAACAAAGAGTTGGGCACAGTTGTCGAAGATGCCTTCCACACCATTATTCCATGAATGATCCAACGCATGTCACAGAGAACATGAAGGTGCATCAGATTGTATGTCCAGCATCAAGGTGCACATACAGATCCACTTGACATGCAACCAAGAAATGCGTACATGATTCAAACTAATTATGATTGATACGACTGCACACTGCTTTCTGTATGGTGATTTCTCACCCACACTGTACTTCACACCTACATGTGACTACTACCTACTGACATGTGACTACTTTCTACCTACACGTGACTGTACTCTATACACACATATGTGCCTGTATTCTATATCTATGTGAATGTACTCTTCACCTACATGACCGGACTCACCTACACATAACTGTACAAATACATGTAATTGTACTCCACACCTACATGTAACTACTATATGTGATTGTACTATTCACATTCATACAATTATATTCCGCACTTACATATCACTGTACTCTACACCTACGCATTCAGCACAAACCTGACTAGATGTGACAGCCTCCCCTGTGTGTTCACAGCCACTCTTTCCAACTGCAGCATTATCTCTGTCTTCTTCAGTTGATAGTCTAGCACCTGCCTCAAGCAGTAATCGAACAACACGTGGATCTCTAGGTGCAGGCAGTGTTGAGCTAAGTCTCTCTTCCCAATCTAATCCATCAACCTGTTTGGGTTTAGCAAATAGGAAAAGTATCAGCCTGTTTCAGCAAGCTAACACAGATGTGAATTAACAAAATAAATTGTAACAGCTTACACAATGGCATGGTGGAATAAAACTTTTAAATGGGTTTCTTTTACAGGTGTCAATAAGCATGGACTTGTGCCAGTCTATCATAATATACGTCCCACTCGCATATAACATGATCTCTATCAAAACAAAATTTGATGTCAGCTACCCTCCATTAAGCTGCCAAGGTAACTAAGGTAGACAATGCTTGAAGCTGACACCATGGCTTCATATTAAGTCAAATATCTACAGGCCTACTGACAACAGTCTACACAGAAGAATTATTAACATAAACCACCATCTCACATACTTCCTCATTATGCCACAGTTTTCTTTTCAATGGACAGGGAGACATTACTCTTTCAATTAAATGAATTTTGTAAAACCAAAAAACTTGTTATGTTAAGGAGAACTGGTCTGGTAAAGTCAGTGTGAACAACTTTTATAGCATATTGTACATAAAATGAAAGCATAATACAGACACATATTCTGTCCATCAACCCACCTAAAAACACTGACAGGATTCAATTTAATTTGGAATTGTGGTTGTTAGGTGTATCTGGATTTGGTTCATATTGGTTCAATGTGGTCCCACTTTACATGAGTCTCACAAGTGATTCATTGTACAAAGGACTGTAGCATATTAAACGACATAGAATACATAGCTCATTAAAACATATGTTACATAACACATAATGTAATGGGATTTGAGATCTCAAAATCTTGATCCCAAAAATACACTTGCGTGTCATCCATACACAGCCAACCCTGATAAAGCGCCACCACTTTTCACTGCAATCTGTGGCATTATAACGAGGGTGGTGGTAAAATGAAGTACTATTACAGTATAGGTGCAGTCGCAAAATTGTGAAAAGGTCTATTAGCTTTATCATGTCTGCCTGTCTGTCCATTTTTCATATTCTGCACCTCTAATCTTTCTGATGTTAGCATTTGCTACATTTTCCCAGTTATTCTTCTCACTGAGCATATCACCAGTACAGCATCAACTGACAGATTTGTCCCATAATAAGGATACAGTTGGATGAACTCCACTGAAGAGTTACAGAAAATTGGTCCATATAAGCAAAGTAACCTCTATTTTCACTAACACCTAATATTGCCCTTTTTCCTATATTTTTCTAGTTAACAGAAAGTGAGGATAAATTAAAACTGTACAGCACTGTTATGTTCATCTGATGGTAACTTAACAGGCATGTTATCGCCTCAGCATACTCTGCGATTTTGAAATTCTCCAGATCATTGTCCGCACAGTCTAGGACTGACAGCTTGAAACCTGCAGGGTTGAGGAAGCAGGGCAGTCAGGTTTATGAGGTCAGTACCCGTTTGAATGTACATTAACTCAACAGAAATCAACAGTCCTGAGTACACTGGCCACCAGAAAAACTGAAACAAGATTTTTGTAGTGGGTAAATAATAAATGTTTTGGCACAGATTGCAGCTGCTGTCTTGCCAGGCAGAAATCTGAACCCAATCTCTCAGTATTCCTTAAATACCTTCCAACGTGGTTCTGTATCCGACATTACTTAATGTTCATGGACATATACATGTCACCGAAGTTTTGGAAGTTGGGGGAGGTGCCATATTGAGGGCTTCCAATGGTAAAATAATAAGGAATTTCTGATCACAGACCTTCACGAGTGCTAAATGAGGGTCACGCTATGTAAGGGGGTGGTATATAGGGGGCTAACTGTGTATTTTACTTGGTCTGATAATGGCTTCTAATTTGAACCAAAACATGTAGTTATTATTCAACTTACGTCAACAAAAGGAGCTGTGTTACAGTGACATTATATTTTATCTATCTCTTACACAAAATCTGCTTATAACATTTTTTGATAGTAAATAAAGTGAATGTTTAAAAACATACAAAGAAATGTTGCAGAATTATTTTCAGAGATAATCCAAGTTCATGTACAAATTATGTTATGAATGCTGACCTTTACATACTTTGATCGTTTTCTGGGGTCATGTTCAAGGGTTGCACAGAAAACTATCAATTATTTAATCACAATACTGTTGCCTCTAGTTTGATTTCATAATGGCCCAAACAAATAGTGTTGGGCATTATGCACATTAAACTGTATTGTACAATTATACTGGGCAGGCCTTGAAAACAAGTCTGTGATTAAACAGTGTGATGGGGGAGGGGGGGGGGAAGCATACTTCATATTTGTGCAGTACAACAGGTGTGGTGTGAATTGTTTTGCAAGAACATATACATACCTGACAAAAATTAAAATGGGGTATAATTAAGGATTGCAAAATCACAAAGAACTGTTCTATAAATAAGCGTATCCCAGTGCAGTACACACACTCTCCTTATTTACTTAAGAACAATGTGTCAGGAAAATTCTGAAAAACAGCAGAGACTGGATAGAATTCCTTAGCCTGAATCAGGTAAAGTGCATGCACATGTTCCAGAACAAAACCAGAAGATAAGTTCTAACAATGCATGGAACAGGGCAAGAAAATAATCTATCTGTTAACATTCTTGATTTCAAAATTTCGCCATGTTCTGAAAGTAGTATTCTTTCTTTTGAGTGATTCCCCGGCATTTGAATTTTATGTGACGTTTCAGAACACTCGGTCTGTTCCACCCACTTCCTGCTTACACCACCTATGACGATGGAACAGACAGTGTGTTCTGAAAAGTCAGTACATAAAATTTAGATGCTGAGGAATCACCCAGGAGAAATAATACATCTGTTAACATTTTAACACTCAGGACAAGTGTAAGACACAGAAATCACAGTATCAACATAATTAAGGGAATAAAACATTGGAAAACAACTGTTCCTATCCAGCAAAAAATTAAAATAGTTTTGAATTTGAAAATAAAAAAATCACACACACTTACTAGCACAATATGTGCACACAGATCAGGCTCTGTGTGTATGTGTGTGTTTTAATTTCTATGCTTCCCTAAGAATAAAAGGACATTTAAAAAAGTGTGGTTTTATTCTGCAAGAAGAATGTAAAGTAAAAATCTGAAAATACAGTCCTGGGGAAACTGTATGGAAGTAAGAGAGCAAATGGTGTAGGAATGATAAAAAATGCACACTCAATAATTTGTGATATTCTCTTACTGTTGGTAGACAGCTTACATGCAGGAAGCATGCAAGGCTAAACACAAGCATGGGAAAAAATAGTAATGCGTACAGACTTCTTGAAGGGAACAGTTGACAGTTTCAACTGTGATTTGTCCTAAAACATAAAATATTTAGTTTTATTATTTCTAATATAGTTAGAAAATAAATATCTGGTGACATTGGTGAGAATGAAAAATGTCATATTCTTGAAACAAATGTACATACCGATATAATCAAAACATAAAAATAAATGTTAAATCAAGAAGTGTCAGTCACTAAATTTCACATACACTCCTTTCATGGCATTACAGCTTATAGCCGACTAAAGCCCTTACACAAATCAGCATTTCTGGAGTTGCCTCACCATCTAGTGTCTGGCAAACCTTTCATTATGTGAATCATAAATAGTGCCATTAGAAAGTGACATAGCTGAAGAGCTTTATGCAAGCCACCTTCTGATTTCAGAAAGGAAAACTTCTGCAGCATATTAAGACAAGTTAGAGGTAAGATCTAATCATTTGGCCTCCAACATTATCAACCAGATTTGAGGTCAAATGATCCTATGTTAAAGGGTTCCACATCTGGGTGCAGTGAGCATGTGGCCACCTTAGACTTAACACAGTTGAAATAGTACTAGAAGATATGCTGGGGTGTGTATGGGCTGAATTTGGTGACTGCCTTGATATCTGTAAGGTCATTAAAGAAGTGCAAATGACAATTTACATGTATTTTCTCAAAAAACTGGTGTGACTTCAGGGAGACCTAGTGTTAATATAAACAATACAGCTGATTTCAAATTATACTTAATTAAACGTAGTTTCTGATGAATGATTTCCTGAAACCATTCCCGCCACCAGGCATACTTGTTCTTTCAGGCACTGAACACCACGATGAACACATTATTTTCAAAATTTCGATTACATCATTAGTATGTCCACATTATTGGTCTTTTAATACTCACTTCTTTATCACAAATGAACTAATAGTTGCAGAAAATGGAGGGAAACAATCATATTTTGCATTTGTTGTTACTGCGACAGGAAACTGTAATTCCATACCTACATACCCATCCAAGACATTAAAAAAAAAAAAAAATAATAATAATAATAAAAAAACTCACCACTGGATGTGAACTTATGCCAGACTACTTCAGAGCTAACATTTTTAAAATGAAGTTTAATCTTTTATTACCATCAATATCTTGGTCTGAAGTATGTGGTAAATACACTATTATGTGTAACCTAGACTAGAGCTACAAGCCCTCACCTGGAGCAGGCAGTCTTCCACAGGAGCCCCAGAGCTGATAAGCCATAGTAGCACAATGTGATGGTAATCCAGCGAACAAGAAGGTGCCAGATCATTGGCAGCAGATGCAGGCAGGGGTGGGAGCCGAGTCAAATGCAATGCATAGCTCTGCACCTCATCTGCTGTGAGCTGATGTGCCCTCATCGTATAACTCATGGCAAGCATGGCGTGGCCTTCACTCGCAGAACACAAATACTTCTGTGTGCAGTGCTTCACATCCAGCAGCCATTCAGCAAAGCTATGGTGAAAAAGCAGCAGTGTACCATCCTTACACACTGATAGCACACGCCGCAGCAGGTGCAGACGCTTCTGGAAGTCCTCGCGGCTCATTGCAGTGTTTGCTGTCCACACACAATGGTAAAGTTTATCCTGAGTTAAGGGTTTTCTTGATGCAAGAATTACATTAAGCAAAGGCTGAACTTTGGAAAACTGTTTTCGGTTGAAAAGTCTTTGGCAAAGCCAAAGATAAAGACCATTTAAAGTACCGGGGATCTCACGTATCTCCCTAAGAACAATGAAATTTTCTGCAACTCCATCCAAAACTTTTTCAAGGTACAGGAAGCAACCATTGCTTTTGATATGAAGTTGGTTCAACATTTCAGCTGTATCCCGGCTAATGTGCTGCCTGAGGGAGTCTTCTTGATCCAGGCGGGCGAGAATGTACTGCTGAACATCCCTTACGACCTGAGACTTCCTGAGATCATCAAGACTGATCTTCCGGAATCCTGTAAACATCCGTGATACAGTCTTACTCTGTCTTCTTACTGTGCAGACAAGTACAAGCCACTGAGGAAAGAGATGATGATGGTTTGCTAGCAATTCTGCTATTGTCCTGCTTGTTCCAACTGACCCACGGCGACTGGAAGATGATGCTGTAAATGATCCTGACATATTCAGCATCTGAGCTTCATCTATAGAATCGACTAATAAAAAGAGGCACTGCTTTGGAGGTTCAATTTCTAGTAAAGGGAAGAGGACTGCACGTTTTAAAGCTTCATCAGGGTCTCGGTCCAAAGCTTCTGGACGCAATGCTGCGAGAATTTCTGGGTCATTTCGAACTTTATCTGCATATCCCTCAGCAGCAGAAAAAGATTTTGGGATATGTGGTGAAGATGGTGACTGTAGGATAGTTCCATCTTCATCTGTGCATGGAGGGGAACATTTGGTGAGAAGCTGGGACACCAGACTCCGCACAAACACTGAAAGAGATAAGGTAGATGCATCATGGGCTTGGCAGAAATGGTAGGCCAGGAGACGTCTGTTGAGACTTCGCTGCTGTCGACAGGTAGAGCCCTGTTTGGGCCAAACTATCTCACAGCACAGGGCTGTTTTACCTGTTCCAGGCCCTCCAACCACCATTGTACCACAAGTTTTGGACACTGGGCGCTGTTCCAAAGAGTGTGCTAGTTTCAGGAATGCCCACTCCCTGCAGAAGAATCGCTTGCCTTCCAGTAGAGAAGCAGCCATTATGAGCACTGCACTATGACACTTCACAGACACTTGCAGATACTAACCACCATCGTCTAACATTTGGTCACATTTCGTGTGGTTGTATGGCACATGTCCCCATTTGCTAAGCATGTGTGAAGGGTGGTACTGATGCACTACATTCATGTAACAAATTTACACTTGCAGGCAATATTCTTTTACTACCTTTGCACAACTCTAATAAAGGCCATTTCTTCAAGAGCAGGTTCTGATACATCCTCACCATCCATTTTTGATGCCTATGTGACATCACATACTCATCTACAGTTCCCTGGAAAACAAGAATAGATTATCAAAGAAGCAACCATTATAAGCATATCATGACAATTATATTAACAAAAGCCATAATTAGCCCTAGAAACTTCTACCCTTCTGTGTCGTAACTAAAATTACAATGACTAAACATGCAAAACTATAGTACTTTACATACTGTTTTGTTTGTTGTAAGAATATGAACTGAAGGTACTTGAGAACCAAGTTCTAAACAGGAATTTGCATCTACGTACAAAAAATGAGTAGGAAGTTGAAATTACATAACCAGAAGCCTGATATTTTTAATATCTATGTCTAATATTTGAACATGGAGAAAGGAAAAACAAATACATAATTTGAGTTAGAGATATGATTAGAAGAGGATTTCTGTTGGGAAGTATGCAAGGATAACTAAATAAAACCTAAAGAAACGTCATGTGAAAGCATGGAGTAGGCTGAGCTTGCTCAGAATAAGGTCTATGGTCGATTTTTGTGTGAACTATCATTAACTTTCTGGTTACCTAAAAGAGGGGAATTTTTTGAGTCACAAGTAAACCTGCACTAACGAGTTACATTTTACTGTTACCTGACCGGAAGGGTTTTTATATCTATGCAAAGCTGAACAGAGGGGAGAAATACATAAATAAATCAACAAAAACACATACACATAAAACGAGTTACTCTCATCACACATCTACGCAAACCGGAGAGAAACAACCTCCATACGAATTCGGACAATCTATATAAAATGTATTCAAGCACTGGCAGAAGGTGCTATGACGCTGAAACCCCCAAAGTTCCAACCGGTACAAAACTCTACTGTCCCTGCGACATGCTACACTGTTTAGGACTGACGTTACTTCACCGATCTGGGCAATGCACCGCGTCCAACTGCCATAGTCAGCTGCTTGGTTCACGACTATGCGCGTGCAGTGACGTCATAGTCGGGCCACCATTTTGCATTCGTAGCAGCTGTTACTAGTATTCCCAGCGTGAGGCGAGCCCATAGGCCCACACGTTGTGTTATTACGGTGGTAGTTCTCATCACCCAGCCGAGTCGCAGGATTCAAATTAAAAAGATATGTTCCATCCAGATACAACTGGTGGATGGCAGCATTGACAAAGACAAAATTCAAAGGGAATTAACTCTCTGCCGATACAGCCTATAGGTTCATCGCTGCCAAAATCGAAGATTACCACTGGTCACTCCATGCTTCACACCAATTTTTCTTAGGACCCATTTGAATAATATTCTCCCATCTCTTTGGTACTCCGTCTGCATCGTTCCACCACCCATACAGCACACGAGGCATCGTTAAATAAAACGCATACTTAGTTTCAACCCCGCTACTGTCTCATTCAGTCTTATATTAACCCAACAGGACATATGGCATCGTTAAATAAAAACGGGCATGTAGCTTCAACTCCTTCCTTCCTAAAATACACTTCACTGAAAGGACTCGACATTCATTGCTTTAGTACTGTGAGCTGATTTTGAGAAAACTGAAAAATTCCAAATTCATCTACCTTGTTATGTCAGCCTTGTTACATTTTCAGGACACAGAAATATGTTTCAATGTTTTAAACTATGTTGAGGGGGATGGGGGTGGAACAGCGGCCTTTAATGGAACCAATGTCCAACCTACGGGAGTCAGATCAGTGAATACGGACCATTGGTAGAAGGATAACTGACACGGAAAATTCTAAGTATTTAGAAAATGCTTGTATCAGTACCATCCTGTCCTCCACAAATACCACAGATTGTCCTAGAGACGAACCCCTGCCTCCGCGATCAGAAGTCAACAACTACCCGCCTGATCAATGGTACAGTCATATTTCATGCAACATTAATTACATATTTCTGTTTAATCCACTACGTCGGATTGTAGGTCAGTTTGTGACTGGGGCACGGGCCGGACACAAAGATTCCTAGCAAGGCAAGTGATAAATATCTCTTCTCCAAAGTGTCCAGAACGACAAAGGGGTACACCAAGCCTCCTGTCTATCAAATAGGTACCGGGAGTAAAGTGAATGAAGTGTGAAACTGTCCACTCATATTAAGTGCCGCAGTTAGGAATGAGTTGCGTTATACCTCCACTCCACCATACATCTTTGAGTGCGACGGACCACGTCCATCTACTTAGGTCCCCTCCCACTGTGTACACTCCAATGTGCTTGCATGCTGCGATCAACAAAACCCCACAAACCCTGCTGTCACGCAGGTCTAACGCACCATATAGTCTATACTAGGGATATGAAGCTCAAATCGCACGCGGGCCAAACGTGTTATTCTGGAAACTTTGGGTCGCCGCACGTCATTTGAAGAAACAAACGCGTTAAATATTTTCTTTCACATCATTAAGAATATGTCATACTTTTAGTAACAAAACGGAAGTCACGCGCCTCTCCCTATTTATCGAATTTTAAACTTCGCTTCATATTTATATCTTTGCTGACGCATGTTGTACATTACCATTCAGGTACGACATACCTTTTTTGAACCTTCTGGGATCGTAACGAAAATAATATTTATATCCTTATGTTACAAATTCTTAGACTCTGTGTTGGGGCACATTCTATAATTCGAATGAGATCAGAGAGACGCCGCAGGTGCGGACCGCGTGTTACAGACCCCTGATATAAAGGGTGTCCCAGGAGGAATGTGCAAGACTTCGGGAGGGTGTTCCTTATGTTAAAGTATGCCGATATAACCCAAAACACCTATGACCAAAGTTGAACGGTTACGGAGATAATGGCCAGAGAAGTTTGAAACTTTGACAGCTGTTACACACTTATTGATTACCAAACACATATTAAAACTGGCAGGATTATGTGGTTTCTGTAATGTTAATATCTGTACTTAACATCAAACTAACTTGTGAGTGACATAAAGCCATTAAATTGAACTACACAAACACTCGCACTCATGTCATAGTTGTCCTTAGGGTTACAAGCACTATAC
>Ga0123352_10008490_pt1 | contig 15990 bp, 7 predicted proteins | sample TergutLab28metaG_FD_89700 | JGI IMG/M metagenome (GOLD analysis project Ga0123352, IMG submission 89700) | Labiotermes labralis P1 segment gut microbial communities from Petit-Saut dam, French Guiana - Lab288 P1 | ecosystem: Host-associated > Arthropoda: Insects > Digestive system > Gut ... | reverse complement strand
GCCATTATCTCCGTAACCGTTCAACTTTGGACATAGGTGTTTTGGGTTATATCGGTATACTTTAACATAAGGAACACCCTCCCGAAGTCTGGCACATTCCTCCTGGGACACCCTGTATATAGTCTTCTTGTTATCTGGTTGGTAGTTCCCCAAGTTTCACAAGCATATAATAATACTGATTTTACATTTGTATTGAATATTCTTATTTTAACTTTTTTTGATATGTTGAGATTCTCAACACAGGATACAGCTGAACAAATACACCATTTGCTTTCTTGATTCTACTTGCTACATCTTCCTCTGTTCCTCCGCTTTCTGACACCACACTTCCTAGGTATACAAAGGATCCAACTTCTTCAATTTCCTTCTCCTCTAACCTAAATTTTTGCATATTAGGTGTATTAACTCTCATCCCCTTCGACTTGTTTATGTTAATATGCAAACAAACTGATTCTGCTTCCTCTTTTAGTCTCTTTAGCTTTTCTTCCATATCGCAAAATCTCTGGGCTAACAGACAAATACCATCCGCATCTTCCAACCTTTCCTTCATACTCCACTGTATTCCCCTTTTCCTTAAACCGTTCACTCTTTTAATGACTCTGTCTAATATTAGCAGAAAAAGGGTTGGGGATAGAATACATCCTTGCCTTACACCATTTATGACCTCTTATAGTCTGAAAGCTTCCCTTCATGGTAAATTTTGCACTTAAATCCATCATACAATATTTTAATTATTTGGATAATCTTTCTTGGTATACCATATGTCTGTAGCGTGAACCACATTTTTTCTCTCTTCACGGAGTCAAATGCCTTTTCAAAATCGATAAGGGTCACATGTAGAATGGCCTGCCAGTCTATACTTTGTTCTAGAATTGCCCTTAAAGTGTTCATTAAATCAACGCAACTTCGGTGTTTTCGGAATCCAGCTTGTTCCTTTCGGAGGTGTTGTTCCGCTGTATTGTGTATTCTGTTTAGAATGATTCTAGTCAGAATTTTGCTTCGAATACTTAGAAGGGTAACTCCTCTCCAGTTACTACAATTTGCTAAGTCTCCTTTCTTCGGTATCTTGATAATTAATCCTTCTTCCCAATCCTCAGGGATCTTCTCCTTCTTCCATATTTTTTCCAATAGAGGGTACAGCATTTCTGCAGTTATTTCAGGGTCAACTTTTAGTACTTCCGGATATATATTATCTAAACCTACTTCTTTTCCATTCTTTAACTGTGACAAGGCTAACTGTATTTCAATTTTTGTAGGAGGGTCCAAGTTTACTTCAGTTTCATTTTCATTTTCACTATTATCTTCTTCTTGTACGTTTCTCATTTCTTGCTTACTTCCTACGCTGTTATCATCTTTGTTAAATATTTCGGAAAAATTTTCTTCCCACCTTTTCAGTTGTTCTTCTTGTGTTGTTAAGAGCATTCCTGTTTTAGTTATCTCTGGTCTATTCGTCCTAAATTTTCTTTGAGTTAGCTTTCTCGTAATATTATAAAGCTCCCTCATGTCTCCTTTCTTTTCCTCTTCTTCTGCAAGTTTTGCTTTTTCATTTATCCAGGTTCTCTTGTCTTTCCTAAGGCCTCTCTTTACTTTTCTTGTTAATTTCTGAATACTGTGTTTGTGTACCCGCATGTATCAGCGCGGCTTTAACCTTTTGGCGCCGGAATCATTTTTTAAATTTTAGCACACACTGTATATAAAATGTGAATAATACAGGAACCAAATATGTTAGAATTATGAAAAAAACTGCATTTTGAAGAGAAAAAAACGGAGAGTATACACCATGTTTAAAATATTAGGTACCTGTATTTGTTGAATAAATATATAAAATGCAACTTTGGAGGTTAACGGTGCGGTACGTCAACTATAGTTGACGTTAGGCGTCTAAAGGTTAATTGGACGGATTTACGTTAAATTTAATACTGAGGACTCTTACGAAAATCTGTCTAGAAATTCCAGATTTGATTAAAATCGCGAAAAATATCATGCACCTGATATGAATACAAAAGTACGTTTTATTACTGCCGACGACATTAAATTCAATTTATCAGGCTGTTAGCTCGTCTGTCTGTGTGTCTGTCCTTCTGTCCGCGTGTATCAGCGTGGCTCCTGGTGGACGGATTACGTGAACGTTGGTATCGCGGAACATCTATGAAAATCTGTCGAGAAATCCCAAATGTTGTTAAATTCGGGTACTTCACATGAACACCTACGTACGTTTTATTGTTACCAAGTGACATTAAATCGCCATAAAAGCGCTGTTTGGGAATTAAATGATTCCAGACTGTTAGAATAGCCGCAGAGGTATAAACATTACATGAACACACACACAGTGTCTTGCTTCATTGTACTTCCAGAATGTTATGAATAGCATACAGTGTTTAGAGAAGTAAACCAAAGTTTAACGCAACTTGGAGTAGATTCAGAAGACACTTTTAACAACTAGGCGCGTTCGCAAAATTGCGAAAAGCGACTATTAGCTTTATCACGTCTGTCTGTCATCTGCCCGTCCGTCCGTCTGCATGGAACAACTCGGCTTCCATTGGACGGATTTTCATGGAATTTGATATTTGAGTGTTTTTCGAAAATCTGTTGAGGAAATTTCGGTTACATTAAAAACCTGACAAGAATAACGGGTACTTTACGTGATCATACCTCGCTTAGTTCTTTTTAGAATGAGAAGTGTTTCTGACAAAATTTGTACAGAAAATCAAAACACACTTTTTATATTGAATAACTTTTTTCCGAAAATAATGCCGTTTGTGAGATAATGTGGAAAAACATGGTAGAGCAATACAGGCCACAGGTGACAATATGATGCATGCATATTTCATGCTGTGTAGCAAATGTTATGAACACAAACTCAGAATATGTTGCATGAACGCACCTCAGTGTTACATTGTATGTGCATTGCCTGTATTGTCTTTATGAAGAAAGTTATCACTACAGTGTACTGTTGGGTCCCACAGTGAAAAGAGCCCAGGTCAGTTGTGCATATATACATATGGAAACTTAATGTTATGTTAATGCTGTCAACTGCTAGAAAACATGTGGTTCTTTTACAACTGTGAGTATGGTCGTTTGATTGGATGGCCACATTGTAAGGAACTAGATTTGTATTTGAGTAATATAGTCTAATCAGTTCAAGAGTTCACAGACTAAAAAAATTACAGACAATTAAAGGGAATTTTTGGCTCTTACAGGCCATTATTCTATGTCCTTAACTGTTGAAAGTGTATGGACTGTGCCTGCACTGTTAGTACTCTAATTACTGCCAAAGTACTTGTAACTTGTGGCTGTCACTTTACAGTATTTTGGTTCTTATTCTTTTTGTAGTTCATTATGTGCAGAATTTGTGTGTACATAATGATTAAAGGCACAGTTGCAAGTGCCCAGAATTAACACCAGCTTCATGATGCTAGAATGATCTCTAAATATAATTCTGAATAGAACCTTAATCTTTATTATCTGTAGTCAAGTGATGACATGTCACATGTTCTCTTACTCTTGAGGCTGTGTGCTCCAAAAGAAATCCTGAATAGCATGTAAAAAAAAAAAATGTGCATGATCTAATGGTGCCACTTTCCTCATTGTACCTAAGAAGGTAAGTTTTGTCTTCTGTTTATTGGTTAAGGAAGGCTAGAACGTTTTAAACCTCTTAATTACTGCACTTTGCACTAAATTGCACCAAATTCTTTGTTAATTGGCTTGTAAAGTGTGAACTTTTAATAAGATTCAGATATAATGAGAGTTTACACTTTGTGCTTACCACTTGACGGTAATCCAGTTAATAATACTCTTCATTCTTTTTGAAACTAATTACTTTCAGAAAAATATTTCTTAAACGTGTTTTCTTTAGTTGGGAATCACTTTATTGAATGCCAGTGCTTGTATGGACAGAAAGTGAAATAGTGATATATGTTACGGTACTTCTAGAGGTTCATGTCTCTCCATATGTAGGTTGGAAATTGAAATATTTCAGTGGCAGGAATTGCAACTTACTGAGAGTATCTGTTTAAAGTTTGGGTTTTGTTTGCTTGATCCTCACCTTGCTACAATTTTACATTCAATTTTGTCTTTTGATTCATTTATCGATACTGCATTCAGTTGATTAGGCTGCTGGGTTAGATTTGTTTTGCCTCCTCCTTAGTGTTCCTTCCATTACATTGTTCACATAGTGGTCTCAATTATAAATCTTTCATTACTCTTTTTGATATAATGAATAATCATAGGTTGGAACCTGTAGTCCATGAGTTGTACTGTGTTTACTCAAATGCAAGACTTTTTCCTTAAATTTGGTGCCTAAATGTGTGATGTAATCTTAACTCCTCATATGAAGTGCACCATGCCAAACCAGATAGCTCTGAACCTGCTCTGGACTGCAAAGCCAAATTGCCATATGAGATCTCCGCTCCTTCTGAGATATTACACAGCATTGAGTGGTAATTCCTTACTGACGTTTTGGGAAAACCTATCACTCCCATCTTCAAGGGTCTAGAAATCCAAAAGAACAGAGAACAACTGAAGTTAACTGAGAGAGTCCTCTTTTTTGGTACTTTGTCCATCATCTAATATTGTAAAGAAGCACAACATTTTGGTAGCTTTCTCTTTTTCTGTTTTCAGACAAAGAAGTACCTAACCTGGTAGACCCCTTAGACTGAGCTAATCTCTGGGCACCACAGAAATATTAGCTTGTTAAGATATGTACCTGAGAACAGATCTAGTCTCTGGGTGTTAACAGGAAAATGGCTATCAAGAAATTAAGAATTAATTGCAAGGCTCAAAAATAAAACCTGGATGAATCAACATGTTAAAAACCATAAAAGAGACATGGACTCAAACTGATTAGACCACAGAGATGACAGAAATCCAGAACACATGTGTTTAAATTCTTAACACCACTAACATTATTTGTGGAGAAAATTATGAATCTTCGTGGGTTCGAGTAAGCTTATAAACCAAAGATAAAAATCTATTATTTAATGTGGATCATAATGGCATGGCAGTGTATCTCACCAGAAGTGATGCTGAAGGGTTTTAAAGAGTTCAGGTTATCCAGTGCACTGGATGGGACTGATATGTTGTAGAATGGCAGAGAAGTGAATGGGAATGTTAGGAGTGAGTGTGAGGAAGATGAAGGCACTGACTGTGCAGATGGAGACAGTGCAACTGGTTGGTGAAGGTAGATAGAGTCTGATGTGTGTATTAAACATACGAAATTTATAGTAAAATATTTTTAGCCTATATTTTATTTTGGGGGGGGGGGGGGAATATTGGGTGTGGAAAAATAATTTTTCCTTAGGAAAACATATTTTTCAGTGGGGTTGTCTTAGATTGGAATTGCCTCGCATTTGGGTAAATACAGTATTACTTTGTTTAAAATTACAACCCAAAATACAGTGATATTTTCAAGGCACTGTTTCCTGTGTTCTTAAAAAACAATACTAAAATGTTCTGTGAATAATAGATACTCAATTTGTCAGGTTCATTTAAAAAAATGGAGCAGAGAATCTTGGTGTAAGTGATTTCTTTTTCTGTGAAACTGTCTGTAATCTGTTACATACTACACTCTGCCATAATCTGTAGAAAGTGGAGATATCTAGTGATGCGATACACAATTACACAGCTTTGCTTCTCTCTGTTCCACTTCAGTTCCTGTGCTGTTGGTTTCATATAAGTAATTCTGTTGTTTGCATCAAATCAATTTCCTGCTTGGATTATCATGTTAAATAACTTTTCCTTATCCATCTTCAATTGCAAACTGAAACAGAAAGAAATGTATCTTGTGAAACTTGGAGTTGCTGCTGATGTCAGTTAGTTGTGAGCAACGTTCTACTTCTATGGAGTACATGAATCTTGTAATCAGGGATGCTCTCTGTCCCAATCAGAATACAGGAATGTGAGATATGATGTTCTTGTGGCTGAGTATAACGATGTCTGTCTTCTGGGATGTAATACCATGTTCTGATGCAGTGGATGAATTTGCTCTTGTTAGTTTTTGCTTGATAAGTTATTTTATTTGTTCAGTTTGTCAGTCACTCATTTGGTTAGTTAATAAATTAGTCAATCACTTGCAGCCCTTTGCTGCTCCATTACCTCTCATACTGTCATAACATATGCCTTAAAATTCAGAGCTATATTTCAATGATACTGATATGACTGGTGCAACTTATTACTTGAATGCAGGTTTCTCAGCTTAACCCTTCCATTACTCCCACAAGTGGAAGGCTTCTGCCCTTATTAATAGGTCAGAGGTACATGTAATTATGGATATGTACAGGGCTTTGCAAATGTAAACAAGTCTTATGTTAGGATTTTCATGGTTGCTAGAAACAGTAGGGTTGCCAGTGCTAGAAATTTAAAAATGAAATACTTTAGTGAGGCATCTGTATTGTATATGTTTTTCATGTGAATGAAAGAAAAGAGAGAGAGGGGGGAGAGAGACAGACAGAAATGTTTTATTTAACAGTGCTGTCAGTTGCTAAGATTAGGTAGTGTCAGTGGAAGATGAATGAATTCTGAGTATGGAGCATTGGTGGAATGATTCTGACAGGGGAAAACCAAAGCTTGCAAGGAAAAACCAGGCCAAATGATACGTTTTCTGCAGCAGATTCCTCATAGTTTTGCCCAGGAACGAACCTTGGCTTCCACTGTGAATGGAGATAGAGACAGGAATAACTGTAATATCTACACCTTATAGCAAGTGGACAACTAGGCCCTCAAAGTTACTTAAGCTGAAGTTGATCCATTGATGCAAAATAATGCAAGAAACAAATGTCCCTCCTCTGTTGCCTCTGCCAGATACATAATACTTGGAATAGTAGATAAGCACACCGCATTTGTGTGAAATTGCATTCCATATGTGGCCTTGAACTTACGTTCTATTGAAAGCAGATACAATTTTTTTTGTTTTTAGTGAGCAGAGTTTTAAAACCAAACTTTGTTTCTTTCACCATTTACACATATTGAGATTCTGTAAATCTTATTTGCCAGTGTTTAAATAATAAACTGGCAATGTTACAGTTATATTTGATTTGAAGTCATGCAATAAATAAAGCACAGTGATCTATGATTTAATAATTAACAGCAGTTCTATAGAACACCAGTATTATGTGCAGTATCACCAGTCTCATATGTAGGTAACAAAGCTAAAGACAAGTACTGAATAATCTCATGTATGTTAAAACTGTACATGGACACATGGAACATTTATTTGTTTTGAATGAATTGCAGAACTTTGAGTTGTTAGTTAACAATTGGGTCATTGTGTTATATATATATATATATATATATATATATATATATATATACAGTAAAGTGTTCCCATTACAGGCCCAGTGTGGCCCAGAGGGTGGGTAGAGGTATAGCTCTGCTCTTCCATGACCACGGCACTAGAAGGGGGTGAGTGGTCAGCAGCACACCCTGACCGCACTTTGCCTCCGGGAAAGACTCAATACCCATTTCAAGGAGGCAGGGTGGGCCCCAGGGCCGGTCTGGACGGGCAAAATATCTCATCACCACTGGATTTTAGTGCATGTTTAATGAAAACGTATTATCTGAACAGAAAAAGATGAAGTTATCAAATAAATGGCATTTTGTGCAAAATAAAACAGATTATGTAGCAAGTCTTAAATATCCAATAAATTTCTTTGTTGCCTAATTACATAAAATGAATTTCTAGGCGTGTTTCTCCTTGCGCATTGGCATAAGCTAATGTAAGTCATTCAAAGGTTAATATTGCTTTGGTTTTTCTGTGTCTTGTTTGGATGTTTCGCAAGTCAATAAAATTATGTCTAAAAAAATACAGCTTCCTTAAGTTTATGAAATGTCTTAAAATTCATTTAAGCAGTTTCTAAGAGTCAAGTGTTCTGCGAAGGGACACTGTCATAGGGTCACAGTATGATCCCCTTGATTTAAAGGGTTGTAATGTCTTCATCTTCAGAGTCACACTGAAGAGTACTACCATCCTTAGGTTTAACATTGGCAGGCAGAATCCATTATGATTACATTACAGATAAAATGTAAGAAAGACAGTCAAGCACAGCTTAAATATTGACAAAATATTTATCATCAGAAATGCACTACATGTTTTAGATTATAAAATCATCAGGTATGCCTTTTATAAAAATGTTGAAATAAAAAATTATGTACATGAAATGTTAAGAGCCTAACATTGTATGCACAATTTTTCTCTCAATTTTTTTTTATGAAGGGGGTTACCTGATGATGGCATTATAAGCCAAAACATATACTACTTTTATGATGATAAATGTTTCGTCAGAATTCAAGTTTTGATCCATGGTCTTTCTTCTTTTTTACTGAATCTTGAACTGCTTTGAAACATGAGGCACTGTTGCAACCCCAAATACCAGACGCTTCCCATCTTATTCTGTTCTGAGCAAACTGTGGGCATGTTTTCTTAAGAATGTGCTTTTACTCTTTCCGTAGCCATTAAGTATGTTTGTATTAATGCTTCAACGGTTTTAGTAATGCCAGAGGCTGCACTGCAGTTGGTGTCAGTTGACTGACAGATGGTGTCACCAGGAACTAACTCGTAACACAAATTGCGTCTACATATGCAATACAGACAGACTTCCTGTTGCTGACACAACAGCTTACACTGCATACATTTCAGAAAATAGGTACTTGGAATTTCTTATGGGGTGGAAGTCTTACAACAAGTCTATTTCAATACTGTATTTAACTGGCAAAAGGTCTGTTCTCTATGTATTGCCTACCTGTACGTTATGCAAATTAAGAATATGTTGACTTAGTGGAAACATTAGAAAGAAGACAAATTTGGTAATAGATAACAAAAAAGAATAAAAACAGAAACATGAAATGTGCACTTTTCTGGGATAATATACAGCATAGAGTGGTAATTTCATACTGATATTTCGGGACAGCCTATTTGTCCCATCTTCATGGGTCAAAAGTAAGGAATTACTATGCTTCAATGCCTAATATGCCAGAAGAGCACAGATCTTATCCATCGCAGCTAGTGCTTGAAATCATGGACAGAAACATGTTTGTATTGGTCAAAGACATAATTGTGTTAAGTTCCATTCAAAATGACATTTGTATAGCAAATATTCTTGTTCAATATTTCAGCAGGGAGTTGTGTAATGATTAAGTCATCAGAAGACTTAGGAAATGGATTACTTCTTAGACACACACACACACACACACACACACATATATTGATGTAAAAGGATAATATTAAAATTGATATTAATAAACTGAAATTTTGGGTCGGTGAGTGGGTTTGGCTGGCTCAGGGTAGAATCAGCAGTGTATCGATATGAACACAGTGTTTAACCTTTATTTCTCACCCCCCCCCCCCAAAAAAACGGTGTTTTATTGATGTTCTGCATGTCATAAGGTACTAATATGAAAAGAGTTTTTGGGGTGTCAAATAAAAAATCATATATTTTGAAGTTTTAATAGGAATACATCAAGTGCTAAATTTTATGCTTCTCAATAATCTAGGCATGAAAAGAATGAGTAGTTTTGTGTGAAAGCAATGTGAGTCTGTAAGCTAAAGGATCACTGAATAAGAATGCTGACTGTTTGAACAGCAAGGTGTGGGAGTGGGTCTCACTTTATATGGCAAACAGTTATGTAGCAGACAGTGTGTACTGAAAGATCACTTGAGTCAAGGTCACACACAGCCTTCTCTTTATCAAACCTGAATTCCTGTTCCTCATCACACACGTTAATGTGCAACAACTTTCCTTAATTCGTGTAACTTACATCCTGTTGCAGAAACATTGGGCTTTAATTATTCAGATAAACACACCAGCTATGTCCTGTGAGAATCCTCCTTAAGGATGCAATAGTTGTACAGTGGGTCAAACAATTCTGTTGAGTTCATAGAACCAGACATTTACAGGGTGCACTGTTACTAGTCACTGGCCCATATTCTGAGCCAAGTGACTCCCATTCACATCCTCATACCCAGTTCCCTTAAATCCACCTTAATGCTCTCCTGCCATTTGTGCCTAGGTCTCCACAAAGATCACTGTCCTTGTTTGCATTTCCAGTCTCTTCCTCTTCGTGCCCCATGCCAGCTTGTCTCATCCTACTTGTTCTGATCACTCTTATTTGGTGAAGGGTAAAAATTATGAAGCTTCTTATTATGTAATTTTGTCTAGTCTATTTGCATTTCGTCTCTTGTGTCTTAAATATTCTTCTGGGTTTCCTCATCTAAACACTATCTCAGCTGATCAGAACATAATTTGGTATTCAGAACTTTTGTTTCTGTAGCTTACAGTACGTTTCTCTGAAGTGATGATTTATATATAATTCAGAATTGTAGTGGATTGGAGAGACCTACTGTACAGTACTGTCTCATTTCGAGCTTTGGGGAATTAGAATTGCACAACTGTGAAATGATCAAGTTTTGCATTGCTACTATGACTTTGATCTTGTGAATGGAATTTAGGCTATTAGGCAAGTTGTTATTCATTATTATTATTATTATTATTATCATAATCATCATCAAGCCCCTTCCTCCTTGTTTTTTGGGGCCATATAAGCGATCTAAATCTGCTTTTGGGTGATGCTGTCCAAGAATGGTTAGTAGTTTCCTTGTTTTCCAGTCTAGTTTTTGCAGTTATTATTATTATTATTATTATTATTAGCAAGTAATACACTTACCTCAGGACAAACAGGATATTTGTACATTTATTATAATAGTAAGACTGCACCAGCACAACTTATATGGAAACTACTAATATTCCATTGTAGTGAACCCAATAATGACAGGTGCTTTGGCTCAGGTTTTGATTGATTTGTTGTGTTATGTTTTCGGCCAATAATCCCAGCTATGTCTTTTAAACGATATCATTAATCTGTGGTTATGTACAGTCACTATAAAATGGAGAAAAACATTAACGTAATTTACTCTTCATCATGTGTAATACCTTGTTTCAGCTGTGTCCTCAGTTTGACATGGGCTTCTGACGCAAGTTACAGTAACTTAATAATGATGAACGTACATTGAAAATCATTATGCTCTTGAAAATTGCTTCTTGACAAAAAAATTGCTGTTAAAATAAATGAAACATTTTGTGTTTGGTAGAGATGAGAATTGCATACAAAAATTTTGGTTAGGAAGCCAGAAGGAAGGGACCGGACTTAAGTATAATTGGAGCTATAATATTAAGGTTGATCTCACAGAAATAGCATGTTGTGGTGTGAACAGAATTCATTATGCTTGTGTTGTGTGATAATGAACCGTTGATTTTGTAAAAGATGGGAAAGAACTTGGTCACCTGAGCAACTGTCGGCATCTCAAGTAGGTAATTGAATATTGCACTGTATAAGAATTTGAGTTGGGATAGTGTAGTCAGTATAGCGACTAGCGACAGGCTGGACTATTCGATGTTCGAATCCCAGCGTATGCAAGATAATTTATATTCTCCAGAGAAATGTCCAGACTGGTTCTGGAACCAACCCAGCCTCCTATTCAGCGGGTACTTGGGTTCTTTCCCAGGGGTAAAGCGGTCGAGACATGAAGTTCACCAGTCACCTCCATTGAGTGCTGAGGTTAAGAATGAGTGGAGCTGTACCTCTGCTCCCCCTATATACCTACATGGCATGGATGGAGATGAATTTACCTTATTTTTTTACCAACTTTTAAGCATCTGATGTAGGTTGTAACATACAGTTTGATATTATTTCAAACTATATAGAACACTTATTTTTTTATCAACAGGCCAGTTGTATAATACGTAACACTTGGCTGGTGACCTACATTTAGTCCATTTACATCATGACTCTGCAGGAACGCAGGATTCGCCTCAGGGTGACAGACTAGTTTGTTAGCCAGTTCAGAGATCTGATAATCGATTTTATCCCAGGTCAGTCTGTATGGGACTTAGGTAGACAAAATACAACAGAAAGTTCCATTCTGAGTACTTCAGTTGTACCCTTCCAGTAACATATCACCAGTGATGTATATGCCTATTCACTTATCTGCCATTAATTCTGAATAATATCACTTACATAAATAGTACATTTTCCACCATCATCGTACTTAAGAATAATCACAGTGTTTTGGAAGCTGACACCTGAAGATGCAAGCATTCAGTTTCCAAATCATTGTGATTATTTTTAAGTAGAGTGATGATAAAATTCTTGCTAGTAAAAGTGATATTATTCATGTGACGTCATTTCAGTAAATAATATGCTGCAGTTACCATTGATGCTGTATAATCTAGATACTAACAATCTATCACTTATAATGAACTTGTTAAATATTGCCCTGTCTGGAAAATTCTTCAAATTAGAACCCCTGAATAGTCTAAAATGTAATGTAAAATATATATAATACAGTCATACACAACTTTATATTATATTATATTAGATTATTATTCCAGCTACATGTTTCGGCCAAATTGTAGTGCCATCTTCAGGCTGATCTTCGAACAAGTGCAGTGTACAATTGATAATGCTTTCAATTTACGAGATCTCTTATTACAAGAATTGGTTAAAATAATTGTGGAATGTTATATAAGAGACTTAAGATTAAAAATTAAATGTGGTACTTTATACAATAAGCACTAAAAACAGATAAAGTAAATTTGGTGGGGTGTTTATGGGTGTGTACAGTATACCCAACCACTGTGACAGGATAGGAGAGACAGGAGAGAATATATATGTGCTTTATTGAAATTTGTAGGAGAAATGATGCCATTTGGTGACATTTCATGGCTGTAAGAAGTAGATTTTATGGCTCAGTGCTGTGTTCGTACTTTAAATCTGTTTGTGATTACTTCAATCACAAAATGTTTTGTATTCATTATCAAGCTTTGTAGTTGTTTCTGTTGTATATGTCAGTTGATTTTCTTTCTTGGTGACAAAAATGATGTATGCAGTCAAGGAGTTATTAAAGCTGTTTAAGAATAACAGAAAATTACCAGTAATTTAGTCATCAATGAACGTTAAGAAAAGTATAAGCCAAAATTCAGTGTTTCTTACTTCAGACTTCTTGGAACAGGGGAGTACAATATTTGGTCTGGGATTTTCAGCAAGGAAAATAATTTAACTGTTAATCTAGCACACATGAATTACTAGGCCAATAGGGCATAACCATCTACTCCCTGATTACAAATTTTTTTAACTGATTTTGTATTACTGGTAGAATATACATTCACTGTATGTTCTAAAATTGTACTGTAGATGTGATGTGTTTATCCTTAAATTAATTAATAATAAATGTATTGAAAATGTTGACATTTTAAGGTAAAGTATGTGTTAATGACAAAATGTGCAGGGCTAAATTGATGATAGTAAAGTTAGGTAGTTGTGTTATTGTCTTGCAATTTAAATAGACAGTACCTTTCTAGTACTGAGTTGAATTTAATGCTCTGTCATACATTTAAAATGGATAGTCATCTAACACAGATTGCTACTGAAGATCAGGTGGCAGAATTATTTTGGGTCAATGTCCTTTCTAAATAGGAGAAACGTGAGCCATATTATGCTTATCATAATACCAGAAAACATGTAAATTTTTGCACTGTTCTTATGTACACATGCAAGAAGGTAACACATTACTTTCATACTTTAAGGGATGGATTAGCCAGAGGAGCTTCAAAGCACAAAGAGTGTGAGTCATTAACTAAGAGGAAATGGCCAGGAACATCTAGTATTTATGAGGGAGTACTTATAGAAACCACAAAAAGCTTACTATTCCACTTTCATTTCCATTCCATCTATGATGCTACAGCCCCTTCTGGGCCCTGTCCTCCCCTCAGAAGATGTCTCCATTCCTCTCTCTCTCCTGCTAGTCTCCTCTGTCCCCATATTCCTAGGATCTGTGATATGTCCCTCTGGACAATGACATCCCCTTTGTTCTTGTATTATGAAATTTCCCATTAAGAACCTTTTTTGGGATCCTGTCATCTTCCTTTCTTATAATATGACCTGCCCATCCTGGTCTTCTAATTTTAATATTATCCACGATATTTAGATCTTTGTATAAATTATAAATTTCACTATTCCATCTAGAACGCCAGTGCCCTTTATATTGTATTGGGCCATAAATTGTTCTTTTATTTCCCTTCCAAATGTGCATAGCATTTGTTCTGCCATTTGTGTTAGGGTCGAGGTTACACTTCCATAATTAATGCTTTGTATGACCTTATTTCATTATTTTGGTGGATTTGTTTAGATCTAAATATAGTTTGCAGATCATGCCGCTTGTTCCCTTCTGATTGTAAGTCAGGTTCTTGCTCTAGAGGTGACTCGTACATTGCTGCATTTTCATATTTCCTCTTTTCTGTGTCATTGTGTCATTCTGTCATTATTAACTAACATGTCCATACACAAAAATACTGAATTCCTTATAGTGTGTCTGTATCCTAGCAACACCACTACAATCGGCTGTGATTTGTATTATCCGTGTGGATTTTACCCATATGCAGAAGTGGGGTTTTTTTCATTTGATGAGTTTTCTCAGAACACGATTGTAGCTTCTTTATATGGATTTTCCCTGAGTGTCACAGGAATTGTGTATAATAAACTTGTAATAAACTTGATGTGGACTCAGGCCTGCAAGTTTAATATCAATAGTAACAAATTTTCTGTGTTCCTTCCTAAAAGACCTCTTTATTTACACTTTTTCGCCAGAGCTGGGGTAGCCTAGTCGCTATAGTGACTAAACTACAGGCCTTGTGGTTGAGAAATCATCATTTGAGTCATGGCAGTTGAAATAGATTTCTGCAAAGTGTCGAGACCAGATTTGAGACCTACCCTGCCTTCTATTCAAAGGGTACAGGGGACTCTTTCCTAGAAGGTAAAGCCACCAGGATGTGAAGCTGCCCACTCTTATCTGGGGCTGAGGTTAGTAATCAGTGGAGTCATACCTCCAAACCCATATTTGTGCCTGATATGCAAAGCAAGTTTTACTGCTGGTTTTTTTCCTACCATTATTAGTTTCCAGGATACAGAGCATGACAGGTAGTTGGACGGATGCTGCAAACTGTGTAAGGAATCTTTACCTTTTTTGTCCTTCTCTCTCTCTCTCTCTCTTTTATTTTTTGTACAGCGGGCAGATTTACAGGTGACTTTGTGTGAGTATTTCTAGAGGCATAATTTTAAATTATATCATTCAGTAAGCTGGTATCTATAAGAATGTAATTATAGAGCTAATGGGACGTCACTGCCAGTGTGGCAATTGGTTAGTAGTTCATCTGCAGCTGTACTGCATTCAGTGGAGCAGGTGACATACTGTGCGGCACTGTTTGGTCACGCCGAATGCTTTCTGTTATTACTAGCAGCAGATGGCTTGTGTAGCTTCCCAACCGTGGCCTCTGTAGTTATCATCATCTGTCAAGTAATATTGCTGTGTCGTGACATGTTTTCTAGTGCAGTCTTTGCTTCTGTCTCCTGCCTTCCTTTACCGGTTTGTGTTCACCTACATGACTAGCTGCCAGGCTGTTTGCATTTATATGATTGTTTGGGTAAACAAGACACACAACACAAGTCAAATGTGCAAGCACTTGAAAAACTTGTTCAAACTTTATGAATAAATAAGCACATTAATTTGTGTCCTTGTTGCTTTTAATTGGTATTTGGTCTTGGTAAATACATTAAGTCACAATTTTTATGTTTCAAGATTATATTCCTCTGGGATGTGACACCTTTGTAGTTGTTAGATATGTGTCAACATTTTGGAGGAACCTGTCTGCTTTCTCTTTTTTCTGCCAGTACGTTTGTGGAAGTAGAATCCTCTGCACCATCGGTATTCTGAAGTTGGAGTCAGTAGTTTTCTTCAAAACAGTGTTGTCCCTCTACCAAATCAAAAAATGTCATAATCCAGCAGCCCATATTCTTCTATTCACTACCATGATACCTAAACTCTCATCATCATCATCATCATGTTCCTGAAGGGTTAGGTGTGTTTCCTGTTCCTTGATCCTCAAGATGAAGTTGGTCCCTCCATCTCTTCCTCAGTCGTCCTATGTTCCTTCGTCCTTTTGGTTT
>Ga0123352_10008488_pt1 | contig 15990 bp, 7 predicted proteins | sample TergutLab28metaG_FD_89700 | JGI IMG/M metagenome (GOLD analysis project Ga0123352, IMG submission 89700) | Labiotermes labralis P1 segment gut microbial communities from Petit-Saut dam, French Guiana - Lab288 P1 | ecosystem: Host-associated > Arthropoda: Insects > Digestive system > Gut ... | reverse complement strand
TTTCCACCTTCTGGACCTAACAGTACTCAACAGTTGGATACTGTTATCTTCATGTGGGGCTAAATATACCCACTGAGATTTCAGGCTCCTTCTGATGAGGAATTTGATTGAGGAAGCTGGAAAGAACCAAGATTGCCCCACCCCCAGATTGGTTGGAAGACCAAGTGTGACTGCAACAAAAGTTTTGCAACTCGAGAGTCATCATAACAAACACTGGCCAGCAAAATCTTCCACACATATCCGGTGCCGTCTGTGTTCTTCTCGCGGCCAAAGGAAGCAAACAGTCTATAAGCATGCCAGATGTGATGTGGGCCTGTGTGTGGTGCCTTGTTTCGAGGAATATCACACAAAAGTAAATTTGTAAATGACCCTCGTTGTGAATAATGTGTGTCGTGATAAAACAGTGATCCAAGGTGCCACAGACCTTCTACAGCAGCCAGAATTGTGTGAGTAATGAACTATTTACACCACATTTTATATAATGAATGTGATTCACAGGCCTAAATTTATTATAAAAATAGGTGAACATTTTTTTCGGATTAACCAATTCATAAGCAGACAGCAAAATTTTACTTCATTAAATTTGAAGGAAAAGTCTATGAGATATGCTTTTTTTTTTCTAAGAGTAAGCATTAAAATTTAAAATCCCCAGTAAAAAATTCCAGCAGGCAGCATTGCTCAGGGGGATTTAATTCTGGTGTCAAAGGGTTAATCCTGCTGGGTGAAGCAGTGAGCAGTGGTGTTATATTTACCAGAATGTGACTTTAATGAAGTATGAATTCAGCATATTACAGAGAAACGTACATAAGAGAATGAAGTAAGAGTATTACTCTGTTGCTTCCTAATGGCATAAATAGCATGCAAGCAATTGAGTTTTTTTTAAAGATGCTACCAGTTGTCATGAAAATACCAATTTCTAAAATTTTATGGCCGCTGCTTCTTGCTGTTTAGAAGTTTCTTGTCATTCCACATCAGAAACTCTTCAGACACACTCACACAAATTTTTTTTTTACAAACTTTGTAAATGTGATAAATCATAATACAAATTACGCACCACTTACATAATTACTGAAACTTCGCTGAGTCAGAAAAAGAAATTTTTGGTTTTCATTTATAATGTTGGCTTGTTATTTATTTAAACAAAAGGATCCTAACAAAGTTTACATTTCTGCCACAGATACAACTCTACCTTTTGTTAAATAAGACTATTGTTGCCTTCACTTCAGAAGTTATAATTTTTTTGAGTATGTTATTTAATGGCGCTGTCTTTTGCTTAGTTTATATATTGTCAGCAGCCTCATGGCTGCCATGTTCATGACACTTATAACAGGGAATTAGAAGTTATGAATGTTCTGTGGCCTGCAGCAGCTTGACTTTTATTCCAGGGTGAAATATAGTAGTAATTTAATTATTGAATTATTAGACATACCAACACACATGCATGGACATGGTGATCCTGTGAGCCATTTTGTGCTGTTGTAAAATATGGAAGGGAAGTTAATTGAGTCATGAATAAGTTGAAAAAAATTGTTTTATGCCATTACTTTGATGTATAATTGTGTTTTTATCAGGGAGTACGACAAACTGCTGAAAGCAACAGTCAGAAGAAAATTGGCACTTAGGCAGCAGAAGGCAATAATAAAATCCTACCTGAAATCTGTCCAGCTGAGAGGAAGCAGTTTTCAAGGGGTAAAAGAATTTAAGTTTGTGATATTTTTGACTTTATTATTGCAACATAATTGTTTTTATGGCTGCATGGGAATAATTTGGAGTTTTGTGTGTTTAAAATTTATAGCTAATCTACACAAATGTTTACAGGGCCATAGAAGTACCAGTGAATTGAATGGTGATGTTCATAAAAGATCAAGGTGAGGCAGTTGATATAAATTTAAGTTAGTGTTTGATTTTCACAGCATCTGCAATTTATGAAGTATTTTCTGTTTGATTGTAGTGTCACTGGTACAGAAGAAGAACCTGTTTCATCCACCAAGGAAGGTACATCAAGGCCAGGTCCTAAATCAGAATTGTTAGAATTTTCTGTTTCAATACCACCTCAAAACACAGCTACAGATGATCAGGTGTTTTCTTCCAATGAAGCTAACACGACAACTGCTGATATCTCATTGAAGCAAATGCAGTCAAACTCTGAAGACAAGTTTAATGCTATTGAGGAATTAACAGACTCTGTTCCACAGACAGGTATGGGTCAAATGCTGTATATAAATAATATAATTATTGTTTTTAAAATGATGGTTTATTATACAAGTATACAGTTACACAATTGTACAGTTGTACAGTTATGATTCATGAGTTACAATAAAGGAAAATAGATTAATAATGAATTTTGAAATTTTTCACACTGGATGTGTACATTAGTCTCTTTGGCTGTTTCACTTATTTTATTGAGATGGGAGATTTGAGGTTTTTGCAGTGGTATTGTGATAACTCAGGTATTCTGGAATGTGATTAGATTAGATTAGATTAGATTAGCATTTGGTTTTGACCACTTATGGTTCCAATGCAAGTAGGCCTTATAAACGGGTCCTTTGTGTCCCATAATCTTATATCAGCTCAGGGGAGCCCTGTTCCTTGCCAGAGTTCCTGGTGGCCCCTAGACATAACTTTTAATGTCCTCTGGATTCAAGTAAAGGAACCCAAATTTGCATTTTCTTTTTCTCTCAAAAGTCCCAGTAAACAAACCCCCTCTAGGTTCCCCAACAGGCCCCCTATGGAGAGAGCTGCCCATTTACAAGGACTTTTTTACACATCTCTCAAATTTCTCAAAAATTTCCCTAAATAAAGAAATTTTTCCCTTCTCTCAATGGCCCTAGGAAAGGAGCATCCCTCCATGTTCCCCAAAAGCGGGGCCCCTATGGTAACAGACACCCATTTCCAGAGCTTATCCTTTGGGGTCCCCAGTAAAGGAGCCCTCCCACCAGGTTCCCCTCATAGAGCCCCCTCAGAGAGAAATGCCCCACTTCTAGAGCCCTCCTCCATTCACATTTCATAAGTCCCAGGTATACGTGCCCCCTTCCAGGGTCCCCAGTAAAGGACCCCCCCCTTCCAGGTTCCCGTCACAGAGCTCCCTCAGAGAGAGACGCTCTTCTTCTAGAGCCCCCTTCATCCATCTCTCAAAGTCCCTGGTTAATGAGCCCCCTTCCAGGTTCTCCAGCGGGGCCCCAATGGACAGAGATGCCCACCTCCAGAGCCTTTTCTACATATCCCCCAGGGTCCCCAGTAAAGGATTCCCACCTCCAGGTTCCCCCCACAGAGCTCCCTCAGAGAGAGATGCTCCACTTCTAGAGCCCCCTTCATCCATCTCTCAAAGTCCCTGGTAAATGAGCCCACTTCCAAGTTCCCCAGCAGGGCCCCTATGGAGAGAAATATACCCATCTCCAGAGTCTTTTCTACATAACCCTCATCCATCTCTCAATGTCCCCGGTACATGAGCCCCCATTCAGATTCTCCAGCAGGGCCCCTATGGAAAGAGATGCCTGTTACCAGAGCCTTCCTCTGCATAACCTTCAGGGTCCCCAGTAAAGGAACCCCCCACCTCCAGGTTCCCCTCACAGAGTGCCCATAGAAAGAGAGGCTCCATTTCCAGAGCCCTCCTTCAACTGTCTCTCAGTTCCTGGTGAACGGAGCCTCCTAATAATTCACTTTTCCGTCAAAGTTCCCGGTAAATGATCCCCCCTCCATGTATGTTTCCCAGCAGGGTCCCTATGGAGAGAGATGTTGCATCTACAGAGCCAATGGTTTATTCATTCATTTATATCCGTCAGAGTCCCCAGTTAAGGAGCCCTCCCATGAAAACGGGAAAAACAAACGGTTACCATCACAGGAGGCCCATGTGGACGGAAGGCCTACACACAATGGGATGCAGCCTGGTTCACCAAAGGGGATCGTTTATGACACTGTTATCACTACCCCAGTGACATGCAGCCATCAGCATGATTACCTTCTGCCTTGGCTTGGGTAGACCAGAGGCCCGTTAGCCAGCATGTCATAGTAACCCTCATCAGGGTAGCCCCTCCACACCTGTTACCGCCTCCCATGTGACCCAGGGTAAAGTAGAGTATGAATCCACATAACTGTAAGGTATGGATGAGGGATTGGATTTATGTGAGGCCCTGGAATTTGATACTGTGTTGTTGGGTGAATGTTCCCCAATGTTCCTTCAAACTGTTGGGAACCACTTACCAGATCATACAGCATCATTCCCTAGAGGGCATGAAACCTCAAATTTATTGTAGGTGAAATTGGCATACACATAGAATTGACTGTGACTATTTGAAGGATTTTTTGACCAGAGTCTGACACATACTTTCTTAGCTGTTCTCACATTTGGTAATTTTGTGAATAATATAACTGTAGTTGTCATGGATCAACCATGAGTCACGGCCTGTTAACACACTGAGAAGAGATTTTCCAAACTTTTTGTGCTATAGTCAAGAAGCATTGTCCAAAGACAAATTAAGCCTACTGAAATTCCTTGTTGTGAGTTAGTTTCATGAAGAGCGAAATGTATGGCTGTGGATTAGATGCAGAAGTCCAGATTTGCTCTATCTTTGATTCTGTTTGAAATTCAAGTGAATACATAAAATGCATTACCATCACTATGAACTCACACAATTAAATGCACTTAATTACCAGATACTGAGAACTACACTGGAGTAGGAGAGATTGGAATTATATCTACATACCATAGTAGAAACCCATAAAATGGCCATGACTCTTTGGTAACATGGATAATGTGTTATGAAATTGGTTGTTTTTGATGTGAGCTGAATTTTACATTAAGAAAACTACACATTTGCTGATTTATTCCACTCTACGAGTATCAACTGAAACCAAATTATTGTCAATTACAACATAATGTAGTACAATTTGGTGATAACAGAACTGAACAGCAGGGAACTATTGTTATAGGAATTGTGCATTATGGCACCTGATGTATAAGCAGTAAAGAAAGGAAGCTGTGTGTAAGTTTGTGGTGATACTTATGGACCAACAGTTGAAAGGAGACTTATAACTATAGTAAAGCAATAGCTGTGTAATAATGGCAACAAAAAAAAGAAATAAATGCCGTGTGCATATAAATTCATACCTTTTTTCACATAAAATGCCTGAACTAATACTAAATTTTACTTATTTGTTTGTTTGTTTGTTTATTTATTTATTTATGTATTTATTTTGTAGAAGCTGGAACTGAACTAAGTGATTTGGAAAGGCGGGTGAGAGGTCTTCATGAACAACTTCGTAAGAAGAAAAATGAGGCAGAAAAGCTGCGGCAGGAGCAACAGAGAAAAAAGAAAGAACAGCTGAGAATTAAGGAGCAGTCACTCTTGAAGCAGATCCATGTAAGAAATAATGTCAGCTACAGTCATTGCAAGCCACAGAGTTACAAAACTGCAGAACAGCACATAATATTTTGAATGTTTGTTCTATTTTTGCTGTTACTTTAGTAAATTTTGTGGCTGCTGCCCACTGCTGAATTATATTCACTAATTGTTTCATGCTTGTCACCTGAAGATTCATGTATTTCATTTCAATCTAGTGACCCCTTAAACTACAGAAATTTGTATCCTCTGGGGAATTTAAATTATATTCTTATAGAGGAAATGGAATAGTATTATAGAAGCTGTATTGATGATGAAACACTGTAGGTATAAATCCTTCTTTCTGTAATATGTTCAGGCCAAATGTGAACCAATACAAGGGCCCACAAATTTTCCAAAAATCTAGGCTCAACTTTAAAGTTCTAGATGCTGGAAGGGTTATATGAAATAGGTTCCATACTGAAGACCCATGAATATTAGGCACCATTACTAGTTATCAAAATTCAGTTGCCCAAGCAACCCAACACCTTGGATTTGTGCACCCCTGAAACTAATTCATTTCAAACTATTGACATCATATAGTATAAGCTTTTGGCCAGTTATGGAGTAAATGTATTCCATGCATTACGACAATAAAATTGGAATTTGACCTGGTTGATCACATAAGAGAGAAAGACCTGGATGAAATGGAGTGTACAAAATCACTGCAATGAAGTTATTAAGACAATAATGAAGGAAAGGAAGTTGTGAAATTATAGTAAAGCAGTGTGCAGGGGTGGATTTACCATGAAACTGATGAAGCTTAAACTTCTGCACCCCTGACTTGCATCTAAATAAATATTCCCTTTCATACCTAATTTTATATTCATTTTTCTTACTATTATTTTTCTCAAAGAGGGACCCAAAAATTGCATAAACTTCAGGCCCCACGAATCCTGGATGCACTCCTGTCAGCATGCATAGCAATAGAACCTTTGAATTAATGGATGGATCAGTGACTGGGCGCTGGACAAATGAGGCGCTCATTTTGTCATTGTTCAGTAAATTCTGTTTTACAGTATGATGCTTTAATTTCCTTCAGATCAGTGAATTGATTAAAATTTTAAGTTTACGAAACATTTGTCACTCCCCTTCCAGGTGAATTATTATGCGACCAAGATTATCAGCTAGACTTAATTCCTTTCATTTCTCAGAGTTTACATATGGTGTTACATGTGTATTGGTATAAACAGTGGTGGTCACATGTATGTGCATATGCTTAAATTAAATTGTCAGTGTTTAAAAGTGATTCCTCACACTAGGTTAGGAAATGAAATATTAGACAGATCTGACTTCTTCGTAAGGTGATTTTTATTTGATGCAGGGGCATGTGGAATGTCTAAAAACATACCAGTTTAATGCAAGCATCATACATGCAGGCATGCACAATCATAGAGAGTGCTGTGTGGTGTATATTTCATCAGCTTTCACGTTAGCTGTTAACATATTCATTGCTGTGAGTTTCAAAAATGCAAACATACCTCCCATGCCAGTCTTTATTTTTTTAAGGAAAGGATATCTACATTGTATTAGATATTAGGTAGGAAGGCTCTCTTGCTAACACTGAGCCCTGTTCTTCAATGGTATTGACTTCCTGTTGTGAACATTCACAGAAATATAACCAGTTTACAGAAGCTCCTCAGATACATTTTTTAATGTCCTCGGAAGTTTACTGTAGTGGCATTATGTTGTGTGTGTGCTGTTATTAGTTCACAAAAATGTTGACGTATTTTAAAGTATGTTGTTGTTTTTCTAACAGGCCTATGATGCATACATTGATGAAATTAAGAAAGAGCTTGAAGATAAATTGGATTATTCAACTGACACATCTCTTCCTCCTGGTAAACTGTGGCATCATGATAATAGTGAACATGATGCAGTTTCTGCTGCTGTTTCAACTGTTCAGTCAACAAGGAACAAATTGCTCAAACAAAAACAGGAAAAATATGAAGAAAAAATGTCAAGAACAAGTGACTGTAGTTTGGTTTCAGGAAGTTCTCAGCCTGTAGTCACAAGTGTACAGAAGGAGATGGAGGGTTGTGAATTTCAAGTTATAGCTGATAATTTGAATACAAATACACAGCTCAGAGAGGATTTGCAAGCGCTAACAAATGAGAATCATACACTTGACAATTCAAGCCTAGAAACTATGCTTCAGAGTTCTGTAAGTAGTTCTATGAAAGAGGATGCGAAAAGGCCTGAAGAATTATCAGAAGAATTAGAACAAGAGTCTGAAATAGTATCTGTAGTACACGAAGAAGTGCAAGAGGAGGAGGAGGAGGAGAGAGGTTTAGAATTAAATTCCACAGTTCATGACAACAATTCAGGGAACTCAGTTCAAGAATCACTATGCATGAAGCCAGATTCAGGATCTGTTATTCAGGAACTGATATTTTCAAAACAATGTACATCAGTGCAGGGAACTGAATCTGCAGAGGAAATGAAGTCAGTTCTAGAAGAAGTGAATGAGTGTGTAACAGAAATAGAGGAGGATGGAGACTACAGTGAGTCTCTGGAACAAGACCTGCCAGATGCTGGACAGCTGTCAGATGTCCTCCTGAACCACAGTAAAGAAAGTGTTATTTCTAGTCTACTTAGTCCACTAAAAGATTCTGTACAACTTGGCACACCCAGTGTATGTGATTATAAAGTAACTGATGTACAAGAAGGTATTTTGGAAGTAGAAGAAGAAATTCCTGGATCAGTAGAAGAGATAGAAGACATTCCTGAAACAGAGAAGGAAACTGCTTATTCTGATGAAGGTATTCTGACACCAGAAGAATCTAGTAGCTTAAATCTTGTTTCAGAAGCTGTTGAAATTTTGTTTCATAAAGACTTTCAGTTGAGTGATCATACCTGTGATGTAAATAAAGAGAAAGAGAAAGCTGATGAAAAAATCACTGAAAATGTAGAAAGAATTACTGATATCATTTTTCATAAAATTTTGAACGAGTCATTGAAGACTGTTTGTAAGGATGCAAAGTGTCGTAAAAGTACCTTGAAAATTTTAAATGGAAATGAATGTAAAACCCAAATTATAGAAGAAACTGTAACAGGATCAGACCTGAGCAATCATACTTTTATAATTACAGACAGGTTTGTTAAACAAAATGAAGATAAGTTTGTAGACAGAGTTGACAGTATTACGAATGCAATCCTCGAACAACTTCTGGCAGAATCTTCAGCAATTTTTTGTTCTAAAAAGTCTAAAATAGAAAGTACTGGAAACATAACTGAAGATATGGGCAGTATGTTGGAAGAAGGGACAAGTACAAGAGATGAAGTAATTGCAGGTAAGGCACAAATTATTGTTTTATCATATAGTGTTTTCAATTACAATTAAAGTTTCAGCACAATATTCAGATTGATTTATACAGCAAACAGAGAAGGATTATTCTCTAGTCATGATTTAGTTAAGCTTTGTCATATGGGAATAGAAAATTTGAAATCTGCAAATACTGTGGGACTGCCGGCTGCATTTGAACTTTGAGATAATGGTATTAATACTGAAAAAGAGCAGTGCTGTCCATCTTGTCTACACACATGTGTATTAAAATAGTGTCATATATCTGGTATAGTGGAATTTCTTTTGTTCAGTTTATTTTTGGCATATTCATCATGTGACATTGTAAGAAGTTCATTTATGAGGAAACCATAATGAAAAAATTTACACGTAAAACTTGCACAATTAAAGAACTGAACAAATATAGCATAACTGTATAGTAGTTATTTTGTTATACAGAAAGAAATTACTGTGTGTTAATATAAACTTTTGACAAAGGTAACAGGAATGTAAAAATGACAACAAGGAGCATTTCCAAGATTGGCTTTAATCTGGTTAGGGTTTAAGGTTATGAATTTTTTGGATGTGATGTTGTGTAGACTTGTACGTAACTGCCAGTGTTTTCGATTAAGTTATCTATGAGACTACACAATGTCTCATCCTAGAGGAATGTGAGCTTAATAATCACTGCCAGAGTTCATATGGGTATTTTCTGTTTGTGGTGTGTTTAGGCTGTAGGTTTGTCAGTTCTGCTAACAGTCAAGATCACTACATGCCTACTGTGTGAGATCTATGTTTAAAAAGAAAAAAAAAAACCTCAAATGTTTGCTATGTTTTGGGGCACTTGTATAAATCTCACTGCATTTGATATTTGAATGTTTCTAAACTGAACTAAGTATGTGCATTTCAACAAATTTATCTTAAACCTGTTGTAGAACCATAATTATTATTAAATAGAACATTTTTTTAAAGTACAAAGTTGTTGCTCAGAAGCATATTTTGATGAACACAAATGTATAATTTGCTTTCATTTCCTATTTTGTAGTTGTAATTTTGATGTCTGTTAAGGGACTCCAATCCTTACACTTGGGCTGCCAGACAGAAGTGGTATAAACGTTAGGAAACGGGTCAGTGAAATACTTGCAGAATCATCTGGTTTACTGTCAACTACAAAGGAGAAATCAAGGCCTCAGGACTTCATGATTACCACCTATGACATCCTGTCACCAGAAGAAATGTCACAGCCAGGTAAACATACCTTCTATTAATTTTAATGTTTTTGCAGTGGTAATGCTGCAGATTCTCATCTTCTGGCTTGCAACACTGTGTATGTCCCAGAAGAACAGAATTACTGTGTGTTCAGTGTAGTGTTGAGATTTTGTGAGACTAAGTTTTGTCTTAAGTGGTTATTTTAGCAGGGACATTGCTCATGTTGATTAGAGTGTAAAGCATAGAAATAACTCACATTCTCCCAAGACATTTTATGTTTAACCTTGTATTGGCCAAAGACATTGTTGCAGTAACATGCTTCACATGATATGTATTTTACAGAATTTTGTAACAGGCAAATAAGTTTTAATCTGCTTTCAACTTGAATGAGCTGTTACAAGCTAAGCAGTTGTATCACACATCCCAGAATTTGAGTTACATAAGGTGTATGTTTGGAAGCTGGAATTAGCATTGTATGTTCAGAAAACTGGCACTCTTAGTCAAAATAATTATTTTTTTGTTTTTGCACGATGTGGACACAATAATCTCCGGAACTTCTGAACGTGCTGTATTGGAGTTCGTTACAAGTCAGGGCATAAATAAAAGTTTATAGATACGTTTAATTGTGTATGTTACCCCTTCATTCTGTGAAGCTTAAATTTAACTGAAATTATTTTCTCAGAAATAACTTATGTCATGACATGTCATGTCACTCACTGTAGCCATGTATGTTTGACCTCTGTTGACTGGTCTGGAGAGTAAAACCTTCTTTCAACTTTTGACTGTTGACACAGGTCTATACGAGACCACCTAGTGAACCTTGATTGTCATATCCAGAATGTTTTATCTTACACCAACATAATGGCATGGTCTTGTTTGAACTGTCACCACATGGCTATACCATATACTAGTTTTACCATGTGGCAAGTAATGTATGTTGAAATTTATTTGCATAGCAGTGCAAATAGCCTTAGAAACTGGTGGGCTTTTAAACCCTTCTCTTTCTGACACACACACATTTCTCTGCTATTGTAGCAGCAGGTTTCAGATCTCATTTCCATCTGAAAATATCTTCACAAGATGTAACAGATATTTGTGAATCATTCTTAGATTACTCTGCTGTACCATATGTTGACCCACTAAGGAAAGAAAAATGCTTTCAGCTTCACACTGGGTTAGTAACATAGCTCCATTGATGCAATTTAAAGACATTGTTTTTAGTAATCAGTGTCATCAGGAGTACATACACTTTTGGAACTGCAGCAATGACTTGCTATATTAAAACTTCATAATGACAAAATTTAAACTGTGTAACTGGTATGCTTTATATTTTATACAGATATTTACATTTATGTATTTAACTGTCTATAGTGTTATGAATTTTCATAAGTTCTTTTACCTGAAAACTGTAATTTATAAAAATGAATCTCACACACTGACTTTCATAGAATGGTTCATAGAATTTCACACATTTCTTTCATTCATCACAGATTTTGTCTCTTGTCATTTTTCAGAATAAAAGTTGACACATCTGGAGATCAATTTATTACATAGTCCCATTTCAGAGGTAATTGTTAGTGCTTTAGATCTGTCACCATGCACGTGACCATCATGTTACTAACAGCAACTCATCTCCTTCTTGATTTTAATATGTGCTAGAGACACGCTAACCCCCTTCCCAGGCATGTCATTTGCGGTCCAATAGTCACCATTAGGATGTCAGTAAACTTCCTGTTCCAGATATCTTGTGTGGTTGCCAGTTGATCAGATTCATTTCTGTATACCACAAGTCTTGATGCAACTCAGAGCCTGGTCCCTTTTCCCTGGCCAAACTGTAAGCTGGTCTCTCACCTCCATCCCTGTGTGTCCGTCTCCTTCCGTTTATCTTCAGGGCTTGATACTTGGACTACTGTGCTTAGTGGCTCCATGGAGCAGAGTCTTTTATGTGGAGCTGGCAGTTGCTTAGCTTGTCAAGAAATAATCTGAATCTGAAGACTCAATATTATGTTTGCAATCTCTAGCCACTAGACCTGGAATGATGCACCTTTCTGAGACAGTGCAGTAGTGTTAAAACTTATAAGAACACCTGTAGGGTTGTTGGGCAGTAAGAGGGAGTCTAGAAGTGGGGCATAATTAATATTGGTTCTAAATACTATTGCAGCGTTTTTGTAGACAGGACATCCCCTTCGTGTTCAAGTATACATATATAAAGAAAAGAAGTTGGATTACAGTCTATACACAACTTTTATCATACATGTAAAAACAGCTACATGTTGAACATGTAGCTGTTTTTACATGTATGATAAAAGTTGTGTGTAGACTGTAATCGTACTTCTTTTCTTTATATACATCTATTGGTGCAAATTAATGTACAAAAAGTATAATGTATTTTGTATTGATAGTACATTATAAGTAGCAACAGAATGACATACTGCAACAATGATATATACAGCTTTATTCATAAATGTTGTTCCTGCTGGTTATGGACAGTGTATTGCATAGAGCCTTGGATGGAAAGAAAAGAGGATTAACTTGGAGAGTACAGGAATCATTGGAAGATATGGAATATGCAGATTATGTATGTCTTGTATCTCATAAATATGAGCATATGTGCAGGAAACTGGATGACCTCTGGAAGGAATCCAAGAAGGCTGGCCTTGAAATTAATTCCTCAAAGACAGAAGAGATACGTCTTAATACAATAGTAAAGCAAAGGCTCAGATTAAATGGAGAGGACATTAAAAGATCATCAGATTTTTGTTACTTGGGTAGTATTGTAGCTGAAAATGGATGTATCAGCAGAGAAGTAAATGCAAGAATACAGAAGGCAAGGGGATCATTCTCCAAACTGAGAAGAATGTGGCTATCTAAGTCATTATGAAAAGACACTAAGAGTAGGATTTTTAATGCCTGTGTGAAATCTGTACTTTTGTATGGATGTGAGACTTGGCTTGTCACAAAGGAAATGCAGCATAAAATACAAACCTTTGTGAATAGATGTCTACGATATATATTAAGAATATGGTGGCCAAACATCATTTCCTATAAGGACCTATGGAAAGTAACAGGACAAGAAGATATAAATTTAGAAATAAGAAAAAGAAAATTTAGATGGATTGGTCACACATTAAGAAAAGAGGATGGAGAAATACCAAAGGCTGCCCTACTCTAGAACCCTCAGGGAAACAGGAAGAGAGGAAGACAGAGAAACAGCTGGAGAAGATCAGTAATCAAGGAAGCGGGTAGAAGCTGGAATGAATGAAGGTTCTTAGCAGCCGACAGACAGAAGTGGAAAGGACTCATAGACAAACTATGTTCCTAGAAGGAACGATTGACTTTATTATTATTATTATTATTCATAAATGTAAAAATTATCAGGACTTTGGGCCTATACAGTACCAACGAAGAGTGAGTATTTTATTCCAATTATTGAGCTGCAGTAACTTTCATTTATGTATGAACTATGGCAATAAGTTAAAATTGCTTATGCCCCAAGTAGATTTCTTTCACTTTCCACTATGTGCACACATGTCATAGACTCACAGTGTTTGCACTAGACCCTACTCTGAGCCATATGAATCCACTCTATGCTCTCCCACCTTAAGGTCTTACAAATAGTATTCATCCACCATGGCATAGCTAGATTATTGAGCTCCCAGAGTGTATGATCAAAATGGCCTCCCCTAACATAAATTATGAATTTTAAAAACATCACAGTTACTTATTGAATTTTCTTGTATCTGGCTCAGTAATTTAATATTTGTTAAGCACAGAAAATCAGATTTATTCATTTAATATTCATTTTGTTGCCCGCCTAGCTATGCCCCTTTTCCTGCATATACATGTAGTTTTCTTAAATGGTCTTGAATTTTTCTGACTAAAATTATGTATGATATTCTCATTTCTACTTGGCATGTTATGAGCCGTGGCCATACCATTCTTTCTTGTTGATCATCCTAATGCTCAGAGAGGCCACAAATTACAGATCTCCTCATTATTCAGTTCTCTCCACCTGTTCCATTGTCTGTTAGGTCCAATTACTGTCCTAAGCACTCTGTTTTCAAATACTGTTAGCATTTAACTAAGAGTAAAACTGGAAAAATAATTTTCATGTCACATCAGTCATAGTTGCACTGGGTGTATTATAATTTTTGCATTGCTCTTCAGAGGAAAGATTTTAAGTGGCTCAGAACATATTTTAGTCATCAGAACTGCATGTGCAGTTGGCAGGAGGATGAGAAATTAAGGATTAATCATCTGCCATCAGACACCTCTGTCTGTATAATCTCTGAGACTGTCCTTGCTGCTGCGGAAGATGAACGATATGCATAATCACTGTTCCTTTGGCTTGCATGTTTATTAGTTCAACGGTCGACTTTATAAAGAATTATTACAGTAGGCTCATAGTTGTGTATAACACTTTCAGTAGTTTTAATATGAGTATATGTAACAAGTTAATTCATAAGAGAAATATGTAGATTAAGGTTGTTTGGAAATGAACTAAGGAAGGAAGGTGGGTAAGATTGCATATTGAGGATGATGATGATGACAATGACAACAGGGTATGTAGAAATGAGAGATTTAGACTAAGTCCTGGTAAGCAACCCTGAAGGAGGCTGCTTGGAAGACCTGGGAATAGATGGGAGGATAACGTTAGAATGTATTTCAAGGAAAAAGGATGAGAGCATTTGGACGTAATTCATGTGCTTCAGGATAAGGACCATTGATCATGGTAATGAAATTCAGGGTTCTGCAAAATGCGGGAACTTAGTGAGTAGCTGAGAAACTGTTAGCTTCTCAAGGTCATTTCATCTCTGTATAGTTAGTGTTATTGCTTGGAAGTTTTCTCAATTCACATCTTGGACATCTCCATCAGCTGCATGGGATAATGAGAGAATTCAAACACTGTGGCCTGAGAATTGTTGATAGTACTGCAGCAGTGTGACAGTTCACACGTGGTGAAGTTGTATTCATTATCGCCCGATGTCACCAACAGTTATGAAATATTTGAATTTTTATTGTTTTGAAGGTTGCGTTATTTGTTTATCAGCGTTTTGGAGGACATTCTGCCTTCATTTTCAGGGTTGGTGTTAGTTTCTCCACCCACAAGACTGCACTGTATCACAACCTGCAAGGCCTTAGTCTGATCAAACCTTTTCATAAAACCCTGTATGTTTCACCTGTTCTGTGCTAATAGAACTTGTTATTCTGTGTGTTGGCAACCCAAGTCTGCCTTTTTGGCCATTCCTATGTGCAGCATGTGCTTAAAGTGAGTGACATTGAAACTTTTGTTTAAGAAGATACAGACCAGTGAAAGGTTTATACAATATCAATATCCATAGCATTGTATGTTGTCTCAATCATGTTAATTGTACATAACCTGTTTTATAGCGAATGCACTGAAACACGGTGTTCTGACCAAAGAATGGTTTGTATTTAGGAATGATAATATTGCATGTAAAATATGAAACCATCTCTGTTCATTAGTTATGTCACAGTTTACTGTGAGGTTATAAATAGTCCTACTTTGTACAAATTTTGACAAAACAAAATGCATACTTCCTCAGTGCACACAAGATAATAAATTGCATGAAATAACTTGCTCATATACAGAGAAATGCTAACCTGCTCTCAGAGGTTAAGGAATTTATTTCTAAGTTTTGATTATTTAGGGCTCTGTGCACGTAAATTTTGAATGACCTAAATAATTCTAAAGGAACTTTGCCTTTTATAGGTGGAAGTCATGATTTGTCTCAGTGAATGATTAGAAGTCACTGTACATCTTGAAATATATAGACAAATTTGAGAATTTTTAGTTCTGGCAGCTAATGGAGTACCTCTACCAATTCATTTCAGAGAGATTCTGAATACGAGAGGACTAACTCAAGAGCACAGTGCTGTGTTGTATTAGGTGGACATTCTTAATTTGAGGGACCTAATTGAGGAACACAACACCATGTTTCAGGAGGACATTCTTAATTTGAGAAGCCTGACTGAGGAACAAAGCACCATGTTGTATTAGGAGGGTATTCTTAATCTGAGGGCCTTACTCAGGAACACAGCAACATGTTGTTTTAGGAGAGCATTCTTAATCTGAGGTCCTAACTCAGGAACACAGCA
>Ga0123352_10008480_pt1 | contig 15997 bp, 13 predicted proteins | sample TergutLab28metaG_FD_89700 | JGI IMG/M metagenome (GOLD analysis project Ga0123352, IMG submission 89700) | Labiotermes labralis P1 segment gut microbial communities from Petit-Saut dam, French Guiana - Lab288 P1 | ecosystem: Host-associated > Arthropoda: Insects > Digestive system > Gut ... | reverse complement strand
AGTAGTAGTGTGGTTTTTCGTTCTATTGCATCCGTGGGATCCTTGGCCAGTTTTCTATATGCTGGGTCTTCCAGAAGGGAGGAGATCTTCTGATGCCGGGGAATTACCCAAAAAAAACACATTACATATAGAACACGGCGAAAACTTAAAATCAAGAATAAACAGGAATTAATAGGCGGATATTTACTGAGATAAATGCAGACTATTCACAATGCACAATCATCATCATCATCATGTCATTTTTATATCTGTAGTGTATGTCACAGATAATGGATTTCTGGTTAGTGTACTGTATTTTGTACATGTCATGTTCTGAATATCAACCCTCACCTCATACTGCTTCATATTTTCTGAGCAGTTGTTTTGTATGCAGAGAGAGAGAGAGAGAGAGAGCGTGCGTGCATGTTTTTTTTTATATGATTAACTTACCCAGTATGTTCTTTAAATTAAGTGAGCAGAAGTTTTTGTTGTATAGGGTGTCTGATGAGGTGTGGACATAACTATACGAGATAATGTCACAGGTCTTTGTGATCAAAGAAGTTTGTTTAAACATGTGTCTGATTTTGAACAGTGATGGAGTTAAAAGAATGTGTGAACATTAAAATAGAGGGTAAGGATTATTGAAAAGATTGGAATAACATAGAAACAAACACATTTACCCCCAAAGTATAACCTCAGAATTTAACTTTATGAAAGGAAAGTCATATAATTTACAGTGGCCTTTGCTTAAAGGAAGGTTTTGAAATCCCATTCTCTTGTCACAGCATGCCTTGGTGCCCACTTGTGAATACTGTGTGTGGAAATGCATACAAGCCTGGAATTTATGTCACTAGCCAAGTGTTCAGGGACTTGTGCTGTACAATATCAGTATGTGTGCTGTGTGTGCATTTCACTGGAATGCATTTGTGCGAATTGAAGGACATCCTCTGAACAGTAACCATGAGAATAGGACACATGTGGATAGGAACTTTTCTGATCACAAGGACATAGGAAATCATCCCCTAATGTAATGTCCACAACTCATGAAACCCTCTGTATATGTAATTTGCTTTATGTTTTCTTTTGTGAGTGAACTGTGTACACATGTGTGGTGATCACACAGTCATGCATTATACATGTCACTGACAGTAGAGATGTTACAGCAGAGTCTCTGTTAATTGCATTGCTGTCTACATGAAATACAGCATTAATTTTTCAATATTTAATTTGATCTTCCAGAGTGGTGAGTTTGTTGTGATGAAAAGTGACTTAGGAGAAGAGTACCCACCTATTTGGCGTATTGATGGAAAGACTCTTCTCCAGAAGTATGAACCGTTTGACCAGAATGGAAAGACTCTCTACCGCAACATTTCCACTGTAAGTACCATGTTTTGTTGGCATTTTTAAAACAGTTGTCACATAATATCACTTTTTTGTGTGCGTTCAGAAAATTGGGAAGAGCGGTCATTTGCTTCATCTAGTCTGTCTCTCCATCTGTCCATGTGTCCACATAGAAAAACTCGACTCCCACTAGACAGATTTTAACGAAATTTGATATTTGATTATCTTTCTAAAATCTGTCAAGAAAATTCAAGTTTCATTAAATCGGACCAGAATAATGGGTACATTACACGAAAACCAATATGCATTTTTTATCATATTATCTTGCTCATTTCTTGTTAGAATGAAAAATGTTTCAGACGAAAGTTGCAGAGGAAATCAAAACACACATTTTGTGTTCAGTAACTTTTTTTTTTCCCATGTCATTTATGAGATAATGTGGAAACATATAATAGAGTTGGACAGGCCACAGATGACAATATGGTGCATGTGCATCATATGCTGGATACCTAAGGCTACAAACACACACTCATAATATGTAATACATATTGTTTTTCGCATAACAACAGTGGTTGCATGAAAATGCCACAGTGTTATGATTACTTACATTGGCTGTCTTGATAAGTGTTATGAAGTTTGTTTATGCTAGTATTGGGTATAAGAGGAAGTGGGTAACACCTGGACCCACCTTATCCTGTTAATATCTTTCTTTTCACAGTATTGTTTCACCATAATGTTATGTGTTGCACTTGTAGTGACCATTAAGGTTTATTTCCCTCTGTCAGCATTTAAATGCTGAAGAAATGGCATACAGGACCACACCATTTTCAAAAGCCTTGAATATTACATGATTTCTGAGCATGAGGAGTATTCACATATTCACGTGCTTTGTTCTGATGTCACGTCACTAATTTGATTTTGTACAGTTTGCCTCCAAAATGCAACTAGTTTTTAATTTTGCAGTCAGGAGTAAATAAGAATGAATTTCAAGGGCGATATCTTGCAACTGGGTATTGGAGCCTCTTTATAAAAGAGCATAAAACTAGTGAAGTTGCAGGAAATTGTGTGATTGTTAGCGTGAAGTTTGTGGCAAATCTCCGTTTTAATGATAAGACACAGTTTGAAGATAACAGCCAGCTGTGCTTTTGAAAAACAGATTACAAAATTTTAAATTGCTGACTTAGTTTAAACAGTGAGTTTAAGGAAAGGTATTTACATGCACCATGAGGCAGGAGGGAAGATATGGATTGGGTTTTACTGTTTATCTAAAATTTGACACATGTATTTAGTTACCTGCTGTGAGAGAGAGTGATGTGTATTTGTTGTTGCAATATTGTTGTAAATACACAATAGCAATAATTCTGTTTGATGGCTAAAATTAAACTACTTTGTAGCAGTTGAACCTTATTTGAGTGTTGAAATTACAGAGGAGGGTAACACTTATTTCTGACTTGGGACACATGTTTGCCTGAATCTGGCACTTTGGCAGAGAGATTTGTGATGCAGAGTGGTGAAATGTGTGCAGTGAATTTTGAAAAGTTTTGACTTCCTCCTTCAAGAAATGTAGCTATGTCCTTGCTAATCACAGTTTTTATGGGAAAGATGAAATATGAAGCTTCATCCTTTTGCAGCTCGGTGCTTGACTCGACAAAGAATGCTGAGAGAAAGCAAAAAAAAAAATTATTTTCTTAATGATGCAGTGTAAAGAAACATAGTATCATACACAATTCTTACCTTTGACAAGTAAAGTGTAGTTGAGCCTGCCAGGGTCCAAAATCTGCAAGTAATGTGGTATATCCTAACTGGTGCTTATGCGGTGTATCCACAGATGAATTTGAGCACAGGAAATGGTGGTGTGATTCATTACCAAATGTTGACATCAGGTGCTACCAAAATAATTTCACATGACAGTGCAACTGAATTATATATAATGTATTATTTTTTTCTGGTGTGGCTCCATGTCTTGGACTGTGTTGACACTGAAGCTGGAAGCAGCAAGCCTCTCCAAAATATCAGTAGCTGTTGACGTGGCATCCTTTCTCATAAGACTTGAATATCTCAAATTTCCGTCTATTAAATGGAATAGTCTGTGTATGCATGTACAGGGACAGTATTTTCAGTATCACCTATACTGTAACTATAAAGTTGTTTGAATGTTAGGGCAGGCACTGCAGCAACCCTTGCACCTCAAAATACTCTAACAAAGATGATTTTGTTGTTTTTATGGAGTGGCACTGGACACTTTGCAGAGTGGTGATTTATGCATTCCTGCCTGGAGCCAGTAAGTTGTGTGCATTATCATCAGTTGATGCAGTGTATAATAAAATAGAGCAGAAAAACATTGTATTTATTTTCAAGAGCAGACAAGGGGAAGTATAGTGTAATATTGTAGACTAAAACATTGCATATTGCACAGGCATACTGGATGCAGATTGAAACATCTATAATTACCATATTTTTGTAAGAGTTACATTATGAAGGCTTGCCTTACTGGGTTGAAAAGTAATTAGGAATTGTGGAAGTTATGCAGGATTGAAATACTGCACTGGTCCTTGTGGAAGTTCGGTGTGGGTGCAAGTAACACAACACCATAAAAATAACAACTTATTTAATAAACCAACCTTTTATTCACAAATCTTCAGGATACACAAAACTTTTGTTCACTCCTGAATGAACGTACGTATATAGGATCCGGGTTCGAGGCTCACCACGGCACAATACAATTACGTTCCCATGACCATGTGGTACCAGATAGTGTGTTAGAAATCTCTCTTCGTAACCTCAAATCTGATATGTCATTATGGTTTAAACAGGCAGTAGAAGGTATGATATGGTCACTAGATTTCTTGCAAGTGAAGGCATTATGTCACATCCGTATAAAACATTTTGCATACCAAATTCTGGTGTCTGAGGTTGATATTTTGTGGTCTAAAATACATTACCAACATGCTGTGTGAGAAGGCATGTTATATGATACAAAAACTACTTCGCTATCTTAGTTTCAGCATACTGTGCTGTAAATATCCAAATTTGAAGGTAGGTTGCTTGGTTGGCTGTTTGGTAGGAACAGATTTAGTAAGGTGCATGTGGAAGATGTTTGGTCTCACCATATTGCATAGATTGTGGTATATACCTAGCCTGTGGAATGCCATTATATTTGGAACATTCAGCTGGTGATCATACTTGTTAATTGCATTCTGATTTATGGCCATGCCTTAAGGTTTGCTCCTTCTAATCTACAATGTATGTTACTCATGGAAGGTGTGTTGGACCTCCAGTACAGCATTCCTAATGATGGAGATGGACATATGGAAAACAGACTTTGACTTTGAATTGTTGCGGCTCGTTCTGTCAAGATTGTGTCATAGCTGACTAGAGGTGGCATTGTGGCTGGTGGCCATGCACAGGGTTGATACCTCTCGTGTAATATTCTATGTTACACATTGTATTAATGGAGTGTATTCATGTATTAGAGGATGTCAGACATGGTCAGTTGGGATTTGGAAGGCATTGGTTATGACCCATTTTAAGGCACTGTTGTCAAATTTGCCTGGAGGTTTTAAAGATAAGGAAATCAAAAGAAAGCAGGGTGACCTGGTATGATTAGGATTTGAACTGGATAGCTCCTTAGTGTGCACTGGAGACACTTCTGCTATGCAGGCTTGTATGAAACAGAAGTATATTTTGGGATTTTGCACTGTATGGTCTGGTAGATGATTACCAGGCTTTCAGAGGAACCTTCTGCCACCATCTTCAAGGTGAAGAAGAGAACCAGTGTGTTTCTTTTTGGCAGGGTGCTTTTTTTAATCAGGTATTTTGTAATGTGTGTATGATGTCTATCTTGTTTCACAGTTTTATTATGGCTGCTTGATTTATAATATTTTAATGTATGTTTTCTGGGAGCAGAGTGGGGTCTTTCATATGTGATGATGTTTAGAAACCAAAATAAACCTTTATAGCTGGAGTCAGTATATTCCTCTGAAATGATACACCCCTATCAGAGTATGGTGCTGTCATAATCACGTGGTGCACACCTGCCAGAATACATGCTTTCAGAATCACATAGTACACACCTGTCAGAGTACATACTGTCCTGATAATTTGGTACACACCTGCCAGACTATCGCTGTCATAATCATATGGTACGCACCTGTTGTCATAATCATGTGAAAAATCCTGAAAGTGTTGCCATTTCATCAGTTCCCCTACAGTTGTTTGTTTATTTGTTTGTTGTTCATTTGTTTGTTTGTCTTCAAGACATTTCCTACCTGTGAAAGTGTATTTTGCACCACTGGTGGCTCATATTCGTGCAGAAGCACATTGTCTGATGCGCAAAGCCACTGAAGCTCACAGTTTGTCATTTACTGTTTAGTTTCAGTCTTCCGTCTTGTGTCTACTGTTTATGCCATTTTGAAGACGCCAAAGTTTGTGCAGTCTCTGTTTTGAAGTTTCAGTAAAATTTTTTTATGAGGTGCATTTAGATAAGAAAGCAGGGAAGTTTACATATTTACTTGTCGGCTGAGTGCCGAAGATGGGAGAACAGATCTTACAGGTTGGATACAGGTAGGTAACATGGGAGAAGCTACTGTCTGCCTTCAGTACTTCGACAGTACTGTCATTTTCTGGTACATTCATTATGATTCCCTGAAAATACACTTATCTTTTCTTTCAATGGGAAATGTTGTACTTCAGCATCATTTTAGGTGGTACAGCATGTATGAACTCCATACTTTTATATACACTGCAAACTACGAAGATTTCACTGGCCAGTGGTGTTGCCTGTGCGTTATTTACATTTAATATTGTTTCCAAGTATTCATTGTTGTTTTGTATGTCTGGGGTTGCTGGCGATTTACTGCAGACACATGTAATGAACATTGCAGGTATTAACACTGTGTGAAAATACATTTTTTGTTCTTGTTGTGTTTTTAATAGAAGTTTTAATTGTGATGAAGTGTTTTACATTAGGTACAGTTGTTTTAGGTATTTATTGTTTTTGTAAAATGTATAAACAACCAGCAAATGAACTTTAATTTTATGATGTATTTTTATTATCATAAAATTAAAGTGCATTTGTGGGTTGTTTGTACACTTTACAAATCTAATTAATGCATAGAGTATGGAACATACCAGTTTTTTTTATGAGAAATTTTATAGTTTCATGTGAAGCATTCCTTCAGCCTCTTGTCAATCGTTTTTCCATTGAAATGAAGGTACGTGTTTGTATAAACACTACTACTACTTATTTGCTTTAGCAGCACCCAAAATGCAACATGTGGCTGCTTAGTGGCTCACTTGCTTTCTGTGCAGTCCTTCTGGAAACTGAAATTGTTAAATCAAGTGCAGCAGAGTGTAGAATTCCTAAATGTTATAGAAGATGGTGTACATAGCAAACCTTAGGCTTTGTAATTCAAATGGTATTGGGAAGTAAACATGAAACTGCTTGATTTGAATTGAGCTTGAAATTATGTGTGTAATGGAAGGTGCGGCAGGTTGGGAAGAATGAGTGTGCATTGCACTTGTGCGTATACGAATGAGTGTGCATTGCACTTGTGCGTATACACGCACTAGCATATTTCATCCTTTGATATTATGAAGTTTTGTAAAAACTATTATTTTGGAAGTCACGTAATTTTCTTTGTAGTTTGTTTCCGCCCGTATTCATGGGGCTGATGTAGTGGAGTTGCTTAAATGGAATATGTGTGTGTATTGTAGTAATAATGTCTGCCAGACATACAAGATAAGTGTGTCATTGTTTCTGTTTCAGTATTCCGGCTGGACACCTCAGAATCGACATATATATCAGCAGGTACCTGTGAAGTTCAGAGTCCAGAATCGGCTTGAGACCATTGTTGAGTTTATGAGGGATGAAATGGCATTGGATGACCAGTAAGTGTAAAAGCAGAGTTTGTATAGCTGCGGTTTTAACACCTTGTGGATCAGCGTTTCTCATCCAGTCCTTCTGCGTATCTAACTGTACTGTAAGTTGCTGTATACACAAGAGTCACCCTGTCCACAAAGCACGTTCTTGGTAACAGCTGTTTGTGACTTAAGCACTTTAAGCTGCATGCTGTGCATCAGCAGCAGTCAACATTTGGCCCCAGTGTCATTTGAGGGGGTGCTGATAAGTCCTTAGCCTGACCTACTGCTTGGTGTCGTAGGACGGAATCGATACTATTGTTGGAAATTGGGATCTGTTCATGTGCCGAGTTGGAAGTCTTTTCTTGTTACAGAGGCTGAAAGGAAGAATATCAGGTGACATGCGCGATTTCAACAACATGGAGACGCGAGCTGTCATTGAGTTTCTTTTTCCGCAAGGCAAGGCGCCGAAGGAAATTCACACCGTTCTGACAGAAACAGTAGGGGGAACATGCACCATCATATGCCACCATCAAAAACTGGGTGGCCCAGTTTAAACGTGCTAATTTTTCCACCTGTGACGCACCTCGTCCTGGACGACCCAAAACAGTGACCACCCCAGAGATTATTGATCAAATTCACGAGCTAAACTTGGAAGACCACCGGATTTCAACTAAATCAATAACTGAGCAACTGGGCATCTCACATGAGCGGGTTGGGTCCATCATTCATGAATATTTGGACATGCGGAAGCTCTCTGCGAAGTGGGTCCCGAAATGCCTGAATGTGGATCAAAAACGTCAAAGATGCCAGTCATCTGAGCAACTTCTGGAATTTTTTTCGGCGTGATCCAAATGATTTCCTGTCGTGATTGGTGACCATGGAAGAAACCTGGTTATATCACTTTGACCCAGAGACAAAGCAACAATCAATAGAGTGGCGGCATAGTGGCTCACCCCATCCCAAAAAATTCCAAGTGCAAAAATCCGCTGGAAAGTTTCTCACCTTGATTTTTTTGGGATCAAGACAGCATCCTCCTCTTGCAAAGGGTCAGACTCTCAACGTAGAGTGTTACTTATCTGTGCTGGTGCAATTCAAGGACATTTTGAAAGAAAAATGCCGCGGAAAGTTCACCAAAGGGATCTTGTTCTTGCATGACAATGCCCCAGCTCACCGGGCACTTGCAACCCAGGAGAAACTGGCCTACCTGGGCTTCCAGTGTCTTGATCACCCACCCTATTCTCCAAGTCTGGCCCTGTCAGACTACCATCTGTTCTCTGGACTGAAAAAACAATTGCGAGGTCGCCATTTTCGTCCTACGCATTCATTGCTGCCGCGGAGACCTGATCGGATGAACAACCTTCTGAATTTTTTTTGAGTGGCTTGCATAAGTTAGAACAACGGGCTAAGAAGTGTATTGAGCGTCGTGGGGAGTATGATGAATAATTCTGGAGTTTGGTCGCTGTAGCTTTTTTCCTTCCTGGTCGGGCTAAGGACTTATCAGCACCCCATTGTAAGTGATGCCTCTGCATTTTCTGTGGTAGAAGTTGCTTACTCATCTTGGGAAAGGTACTAAAGGTGAAGGCTGAGAAAAATGGAAATGAAGGTGCATTAGGGGTAGACCTTACAACAGCAGCCAGAACAGCTGATCTAAGTGCCTTGTACAGTTCTGCTGAAGGATTGATGTTCTCTGAACATTGTATATTTGTACCAAAGTCAGCATGATTTAACCCTACTGGACCCTTTGTGTTAACTGGCAAGGGATGTTGTGCCGTTTAGATATGTATATATTCCATATATAACACAGACAACCTGCCATGGCATTAGAAGTACAGTTCAATGAGGTAAAATAAAATGAACACATTTTATTGAAATGGGTTAATCCATGTGTAATAATTTTGTATGATTCCTACTCTTGTTGCATGCATATGAAAATCTTCACCTCACAATCTTATGGTAAGGCTGGCCCAATTTATTTGTCTAATAATCGGTGATATTCATACCACAGCTTTTGAAAGCGTTGTATCTGTGATGATGCAACTTCTGAATGGGCAGAAGGTGGAGATCAGTTTGGCAGTGTGCTCTTACAGTCTGCCAGCATTTCTAACTAATATGCTTTCCCATGAATGAAACAGCAACACATGGAGTTTTGTATGTAGCCTACAAAATAGCACAAAAATATGAATAAGTTCCAAGACATATTTGCAGTTTATGCACAAAAATACACATTAGCTGTAAGGATTTAAAAGTCCAAGCCAAGTGAAGCGAAATGAAATGATACTAAAGTTAAAGTTATTCCTCTGCATGCCATGATAGCATATGGGGCAGAGGAGGTACAGATACACACTATTTTAACCTAAGCACCTGATGGAGGTGAATGGTCACTTTCACGCTGTTGAAGTTTCACCCCCCAGCGAAAGCGTTAGAACAGGTGGCTAGGTGGGCCCCAGAGCAGGCTTGAATGCTTTGAAGAAGAGAAAAATCTCTCACACATGCAGACATTGAAGCACAATTTCTTTGCCATCCAGCCCGTGGTCAACTACGAACACCAGTTACACTATCCAGGTTCCCTGGGAACAGGGGAAAGTAACAAAAAAAAGTTTCAAGTTATTAAATAGACAGCTATGTTGTTATTCCTGTATCAGATCTGTACTGAGCAACTTGGTGTAATGGCAGTGCTGCAGAGTTGTATTTGATAATGCGCAGGCATCATGTACACTAACAGTGCTTGTGGTTTTGCTCAGTCCTCCAGGCCGAGGCCTTAATAATGGCTGCCTAAGGTCACAAGCCATTTCTGTTCATGCTGTATGCAGTTTGCACTTTATCAGTTGTGCTGTCATTGAACACTAGAATCTTGAAAGTTGTGCTGTCATTGAACACTAGAATCTTGATACCAACAGCACCATTAAATAAACAATGTACAGATGGCAGGCTGACTGTTTAGCCTGAGGTGTTGTTTTAAAACCTGGCTGTTGGTTCGTATCATGAAACTCAATTTCCAGTGTCTGCATACAAAAGAATGCAGTTTAGTGGTGTCCATCCCATTGTGCTCAGTCAATTTTATAAATACACCTTCTTCCATCTCTATATAACAGAATGCAGACAACACAATACAGATATTGGGTACTTGATGGAGGTAGCAAATAATAATGTAATGTTAAGTTTCATAGTTTTACTAAATTTTAGAGCAATGATATTATGGCATCTTTCTTTGGTTATTAGGTATACTTCTGTAAATTATCTCGTAAGGGTGCATGACACTGTAGAAATAGAAGGTGTCTGTATTCACTGAAGTCTGTGTGGCAGTCTGAGTTAAATGTATTTCACCGTTTCACAAATAAAGCTACCGGACACTTCCCAACAAGGAAGAAACAGAAGTTTCTGTGACTTTCCTTTAGTTGTTATCAGTGGCACTGCTGGCCCAAGCTTTCCTGTTGCCTAATGAGAAGTCAGCTGGCAGGCCATTGCTGTGGTGGACAGTAGTTTCTGCAGAAGTGTTGTTGTAGTATGTTTGACTTTCCCACTGGCATATCAGTATTGGAAGTGTGTTAAAAAAATATGTTATCTTTCTAATGATGACACATAACTGCATCGCTGTCTAATGGTGAGGCACCCTCATAGACATGTTTGAGAGAGACTTCTGTGTAAGATATTTCATTTCATGTAAAGTAGTACAGTAAAGGCTGGTTATCTGGCACTGGAGAGACCATTACAGCTCACTGTTGTGTGAGATGGCAGCAACTAACATTGATTCTCAGACTTCTGCCATTAATTATTGTTGTCATGTTGTTTTTAAATCATATTCATGCCTTGTTACGGAAGTATAGAAGATAAGGGAATAGAAAATGTGGGAGGGAAACAGGACAGCATATGAAGTGACAAATTATAGGTCAGGTCTCTCCACTGGGATATGCTGTAGATATAATGTTCTATAGTTCGGTACATTACAATGTCCAGCAACCCTTTGATCTCAGAAGAGCCAGTTATTGCTTCTGGCACTGTACCGTGTTTTTGCCAAATATTCCGGCTTCATATAATAGTCAGTCTTGGAAGCCTTGAGGATTACAGACACTTAGCTTGGCATTTTATGCTGTGCGGCTCACTAGTGTTGCTATTGGCTTGTCTTTGATGTATGTGGAACTGTATTGAGTGTCTTGACTGCTAAGTTACCTTTAGTGTTTGGTGGTGTTGGCATGGCAGGGAGCTGATTGACAAGTCCATGAAGGAGACTGCAAAGTACCAGGACAACTTTGAAGTGTACATCCAGACGCTCATCTCACAAGCCCTTGACTCCAATTTCCTTACTGAGATATTCCAGGAACAAGGTAATTACTTATCTTGTCACATGTTAAAATCAGAAGCATAAGAAGCATGGCATCAAAATTCCAAGTAAGAATTAGCTTCTTCGATGCTGTGATGGTTTTGGTTGGATAAATGGAGGGGGATGATATTAGGCAGAGTATGTAGCATGTGAAGGAGAGTTGAGACATGGATGCAGAACTTTAGTCAGAAAACTCAAAGAGACGATACATTTGAGAGATGTAGGCAAAGACAGAAGTAGGATATGAAAATGGATCTTAAAGAACCAGTTTGTGATGGTGTGGACTGACTCAGGATAGGGGCCAGTGGCAGGGAGCTGTTGTCAGCGCGGTAATGAATGTTTGGTTAAGAAAGGGAATTGTTTGACCAGATGATCAGCAGTTATGTCTCAAGATGGACTCTGCTGTACTTCAGGTGTATGTGGATAAGTGACTGAATGTGATGTACAGTTAGCATCATATAGTTTGTGTTCATACTACATTGTATATTGTGAATATTGAGTGAAGATGCAGGTACGTGTGGGGAGTTGTTGAACATGGTCAGTGATATGATGTTATAATTTGGAGCCCAAAGTCAAATCCTGGCTACCGTGGAACCCAAAGTTACCAGGATTTTTATGTTTTTGGCTGGTTTTTTGTGCAATACCAGCACTTACTTTGCATCCAGTTCACAAGGTTATATAGAAATATGTATCCCATTTATTTATTCATGATACGTAAATGCGTTACACTTTTTAATTGCATGATACTCTTTCTTTATTCTTCCCATCAGTGCAGTAAAGTGTTATGTAGATGTATGACTGTTAGTTGAAGCTAATGCTGTGCAGATTGTATCAGATACAGTGAATCCCACGTAAGTTGTCTCTCCTTAAGTTGTTTTCCCACCTAATAATTTAGAAAACTTAATACCAAAATGTTCTCATATGACTAACATAGACTTGCCTTGTATAGATATTTCTCTTAAGGCATTTATCACCTAAGGAATGTAGAAAGTTTATGCTACAATATCGCCACCCTTCCCCATCTATTTTTCGTTTTAAAATCTGATAGTTTCCCCAAGTCCACATCTGTTGTATTTTTTTCACACAGTTAGTGATGAAGTGACACTGATTGCCTACTGTTAAGCTCCAGAACTGTTCGTTTGTACACGTTCATTCCACATGTCACAGGGTATGACGTGTGGCTTGCTTGTGATGTGCGTTGCCCATCCTATATGTAAGTCAGTGAGTAAACCATGTGTTTGAAGCCTGTAAGCCTCTTAGTGTTTGAAACCAGTTATTGTGGCATGTTTTGTAACAGATAGTCTTGGTGTTTCATGCTTTTGTCAGACATTTCTGTATTTAGTGCTGTCAACCACTAACAGAATTCGAACCCAAAACTTTGTTCTTGCATTTTAATGAAACTTCATAGCACATGGGGGATCTTTGTGAAAAGGCTCCACTTTAAAGAGTATATTGTGACTGTACCTGCTTCACTGCATTTGAAATAATTTGAAGTATTCTTTGTGCCAAATTTGTATCTGTTTTGTGTTCACTTCAAATTGCTTTTGTTTGTACAGTGTTCTTCCTGTAGAGCCACTAATTATTGAACATTTGGTCAGCATGGTTACTATTTCAAAAACCAGCATAACATATAAGCCCTTGTAAATTTAAGAAAAGCCAGACATTTTGATTAAGATGGATACTGCTTTAAATTTTCCTTGCAAAAAGTTGCTGAATTGGTACTTCTGTGTCAACTTGGAGTATGGTTAGATGAAATCAAGAAATAGTACTTGGACAGTGTGCAAAGGAACAGCTGAGCTGGCAGAAGATGAAAACTGTAAAATATGGGACAGTAGATCACTACTTATGGGATGTAGGCTTGTGTTCAAGAATGAGTGAAAAAACTGAAGATGGCAAGACTTAGACTTTTGCAGAATCATCTTAAGGACATTTAGTGTAATTCTGATTTTGATGACTGCAACAACGTTGTCGTCGTCATAAGTTAATTAGGAGAAATGTCTGGGGATTTTTTGTGAATTTACAGCATTTCAGTGAGGTGCTCATTACCACAGGCTTGCCAGCAGGCACCTTTATTTGCAGTGGTTTTATCCACGTCAAGGACATCTTCAAATACAGGGTATTGAAAATCCTTATTCTCTCCACCCCTCAAATTACTGACAGACTTTTTTTTTTGTGGCCTCATTGCCAGACTCTTCATGGATAACCTTTTTTTTTTCTTCTTCCTGTGGAATTGTCTGCTTAGAGTACAGAAATGGCATTTGATAGCAGAAGATGCAGGTTCATGTTGGCCAGCACTGAAATCTCCAAGGAGTTCGTCTTTACACAATTTATGAAACCTCGGTCCAGCGTTTCAGCATGAGTTGTGCAAAGCAGTATGGAAGATACATCAGTAAACACAAAGAGTGAGCAATGTGCAAGCTGTGTGGTGGGCATGTCAATATACAGATTGATAATGGTGCATTGTCCACTTTATTTCACCCTCACATCTGATGATGTTAACTGTCCTGTGTGGTATGAGATGTCATTGACACTTTTTTGTTGGACTCCAGATATTAGTAAGTTTCTTGAAGTGTCTGTTCTTGAAACTATATTGTTGTGGCTTTCTCTGTAACCACAGGTTTCTCATTCTCCATACTTATAAAATCACAGTGGTGGTGGTGGTGGTGGTGGCGTTGGCGTTGGCGGCACGGTGGTGAAAAGAGCAGTAGCAGCAACAACAACAAGCCATTTCGTACATTTTCTGTTCTGTACTGTGTATTTATCATCTTAACCATAATTACTTGAATGTGTGCGGGCATGTTCTTTATTACTTTCTTTGTAATGTTGGCAGATGACTATTTCCTATCAAATGTGAAGACAGTGGATGATGTCACTGAGGAAAGAAAGCGACGGTTACTAGGGGTAGCTCAGTGGAAGGCAGGCCTACAGACAAGTGTTGGGACCTGGCCATGCTTCAATGTCATCTCTGACTTGCCTGCAGATGAGAAACGGGAGAAACTCTGTGCTGCATGTGACAAGTCACAGGTTTCTGTTCGAGTCCAGATGTATGGCCAACCGTACAATTCCACCACCCTTGAGGGTTGTCAACCTGACCCAAAAGTTGCCAGTCAGAAGGTGAGTGATTTTCTTGCAGTGCTTGACAACATTATGATTCCCTAAAGCGGTGCAAATTTATTGAGGGTCGTATCACATGTTGTATGCATTGCAAGTTCATTCAGGATAGTACTGTATTTTCTTTTTTTATCTTCATTGCTCTTTGAATCTGCAAAGTAGAGACAGGAGATAGGAAATGACCCAACAGCTTGTGGAGAGATTTATTGTAATTTAATTATTCCAAGTACTCATCTTTGAGCAAAACAAGGGCATGAAGTATTTTGTTAAGAATTCTGATCTGAAATATGTCTTACTGCAAAGCATTTTGCTGCCAGTAGTTTGGTCCAGCCTAAGCATGCTGGTACTGTTACATAAAATTAATTTAACAACGGGATGGAACACCCACAATTTGGAATGTTCTGCTACCACACTATAGTTGACGTCATACATGCAATCCAGACACTGTTTGTTGTGGTTTTATTCTGGAGTACACTGCAGGTAACATGGCTAAATAGGTCCTTTTTGGTAATATACCAGTTCATTGAGATGTTTTTTGGCTATGAAAACATGCACTGCCTGTTGAAGCACTTAAGTAACTCTTATCTACCAGTGAAGTAATAAGTGATGGTACATTTTGCTTCAAATCAAAAAGTTTCTGTGTTAGGTTTTAGAACGTGTGATGTGTCAAATTTGTTAAGAGTTAGTGGTCTATCCTTCGAACAGACTGCAGAACGGAGATTGTGATAATGAACACTTTAGACATTAGTGGAACAAATATAATGGGATAGGAGTTGTGCAGTCGGCAGCAGGACCTGAAGCACAAGTACCATGTTGACCACAGTACACTCGTACAGTGTACGTCATATATTTTAACACTATGATTATAAAGCAAACACACCTTTTAAATCTTGAAGTGACACTTCAACACGTAAATTGATTCAGTGTAATCAGAACATTCACATTTTAATTAAACATTTGGCAGATATGTGTAAGGATTCTGAAACATGCTCGCCAGTCCAAGAATTTGAACTTACACTTCAGCACTGCCTTTAGTTTTACTTCTGTGCTTCAGCTTAATTTTACTCTGTTCAAAAGATTAGGTTTATTTTCTGCATGATGTACAACTGCGTCCCAGCCATCATCATCCATATCTGCCTACAGCACTGGTGAGCATGTTGAGGAAAACATTTTGAACTTGAAGGTGGTCCTGTTGCCTGAACCATAAGACTTAAACTAACCAGTTGTTAGTTACATATTCCTGTGGGGAAAAAAGTAATTTGTTTGCTAGTGTTAACACAGATCAACTTCTTATTTTGCAGTCCTAGGTGGAGTTTTTTTTTTTTTTTTTTTTTTTTTTTTTTTGCCATTTTTTTATTTTTTTTTTCCTCCTTTTTTTTTCTTTTT
>Ga0123352_10008476_pt1 | contig 16001 bp, 12 predicted proteins | sample TergutLab28metaG_FD_89700 | JGI IMG/M metagenome (GOLD analysis project Ga0123352, IMG submission 89700) | Labiotermes labralis P1 segment gut microbial communities from Petit-Saut dam, French Guiana - Lab288 P1 | ecosystem: Host-associated > Arthropoda: Insects > Digestive system > Gut ... | reverse complement strand
AGTATTTGGAACCGCAAGAAGCCCCCACTTTTCTCTGGCCCTTATCTCCGTAACCGTTCAACTTTGGATATAGGTGTTTTGGGTTATATCGGTATACTTTAACATAAAGAACACCCTTCCGAAGTCTGGCACATTCCTCCTGGGACACTCTGTGTATATACATATATATATATATATATATATATGTCGTGCAGTGAGCCCTTTAAATAGCCAAATGGCCACTAAAGTGGATGGAGGGAGGATTTAATTCCGGCGTCAAAGGGTTAAGCAAAAAGGTCATTTTCTACATTTTTTGAATTGTGCATTGTGATATACCTATGTAATAAGAACCAACAAAATGCACACTTTTACATTAATGCTCGAATTTAATTATAGTGTCTTCGACATTTTTCAAACATCCAAGTGTGCATTCTCAGGAAGATTTGTACATGAAGTTTTTAGTATTTCTTTCATGTGTCCGTATAAGCAGTCTGGTCGATGGCAGGATGTGCTTGATCAAGCACTATATATATTATCACAATGGGATGTTTAGAATAAAGGTTAAATATTTGACACTCTTTCAAAGACACAACTCCGTCTCAACCTACATTCTAACACTCAGTCCCAAAGAAGCAAAGGCCATTCCACTGCCATGACACTGGACATAAGTGAAGACTATGTGACTGCCTTCACTCAAGATTGTTTGACCTGCCAGAAGTTAAAGCGCTGTGATTAGAACACATATACACCATCATTTAGTCACTGCAGAAAACATCTGAATCCTATGGTCATGGTGACTGCTGCAGATTTTACACTTCTGCCTACTAAATAGGTTATTTCTAGGGCCACTTTTTTCCCTTGGAAAACAGCACAAAAGAAAATATACATAGATACACACTAAGTGGAACCCATACAAAATGTATTCTTGAGATATTCTGCTGAATTTGTTACCATATATATAAAGCACTTTCAACACACATAATATACTTCCCTATTTTAATGTTATGAAAATAATATATTATCCAATGAACACTTTTCTTACCTGTTATTTTGTTTTCCAGGTTGATTCCTTTATTAAAAATTCACCCATTCATACAAGATGAGTAGAAACAACTTGGATTCTGCTGCATATTATTTAAGAGTTAAATACATTAAATTTAGAACAGTTGTTACATAAAACCATTTTCATATAGTTTATTCAGAATTCAGAATATATTGCACACTGTTACTCAAATACATACCCAGCAGGTAAATCCATCATATAAAATTCGATAATTTAAAATTTCCATATTTAGAGCTAGTATTATTGACAACAATGATTCATACTGACAAGGCTTCACTGCATTACAGTGCTGTCGCTGTTGTCATTTTGTAACAAAGGCGTGCAGAAATTATGAAATCTGAAAGTTGCAGGTTAAAACAATCCATAGTTTTGACAGCTTCATGTACCTTCAATTCCTGTGTCATCAGTACTCACCAAGTAAGATAGCTCTTTACTCTCTGTCTATCTTAAATGTCCTCTCCATAAACTCACATGTTTTGTGGAACACAATCTGAGAACCTCATTTAGAATATGGTACATCTGCACAATCTAAGACCATGAATATGTAGAATCTAAATTTAACTTGAGACTATCCAATGTACAAACTCTACTTGTGTCTGAACAGCAAAATCTCTCAAGTACAGATGGCTGGAGTCCACAGTCACTCAAATTCTCCTTTCCAAAAACAGTTGGCACAGAGGACTTGCCACCAGGTGTTCGTACAGAACTGCTACAATCACTGGACTTCTCAGGAGTCTTCATGCAATCTGTAATGCAACAAACACAGAAAGATTTCAGGCTTTCATGGTGATCTATGGTGTTTTATTCCAAGTTTGACTTCTACACCAATTATGGAAGCAATAAATTCCATCACACAACATAAACCTTTTCCACTACTATTACAGGCCATGAGAACATAGAAGAAAACACACAACACAAATCCTGTGACACACTAAAGATGTCTGCTACACCAACAGAACATTATCAATGATACCTGTAATGAATAAATACCGTCATGCCCTTATATCCACTGATTCAGTATTCGCGGTTTACCACAGCCTGAAAAAAATTCGAAACTTAAAGAAATAAACGGTTTATAAATTTCAAAATGCGCACCAAGCAAGAACAGGCCATAACATGGTGAAATCCAGCAGCCCAAACATGCCCAGTTCTTGACTCATCTTCCTTTGTCCCCCACACCCATGCTTTCCTGCAGAACTTGCCTCTCTTCTGCTTCTAGCATTCTCGCTGTATACACTAGGTGCTGCATTATTGCAGTGTTTGTGTTCAGAAAGCCCTTATTTACCATAATAATGGCCACAAAGCATAAGAATAGTGGTGCTGGTAGTGCTTCTAAGCCTAAGAGAGCCATGATGTCCTTTCCATTAGTGAGAAAATGAAAATTCTGGATACGATTGAAATAGAAAAAAAAAAATCATATGAAGAGATTGCCAGGTTGTATGGCAAGAAAGAATCTTCAATTAGTAAAATGATAAAGAACAAAGAAAAAATTTTCCCTTGTTTTTCCGTTGCACCGCAAACTGCAAAAGTTACTGCTATAGCACGTGATACAGTGTTAATGAAGGTTGAAAACCCTTAAATTTCTGGGTGGAAGATATGAATAGGAAGAGGGTACCCATTGATGGCAACATGTTATGGCAAAAAGCATTAAGCCTATATGAGGGCTTTCAAAAGAAAGATGGAACAGAAGAGGAAACCAAGCCATTTAAAACAAGCAGAGGATGGTAGCATAGGTTTATGAACAGGTTTAATCTCAAAAACTTTAAAATCATAGAAACTGCATTGGTTGATGAGGAAGCAGCTGCCACGTTTCACGCCGAGTTAAAAAAATGATCAAGGAAGGACAATACGATCCCAGGCAAGGTTTCAACTGCTACAAAACAGGCCTGCTTTGAAAGAAAATGCCCAACAGGACCTATATTCACAAAAGGGCAAAAGAGGCGCCAGGATTTAAAGCATGGAAGGATAGACATGCTGGTACTATGTGGCAATGCAGCCAGACATATGATCAAGCCTGGCATTGTCTACCATGTGAAGAATCCTTGCACTCTCAAGAACAAAAATAAAAAATTTCTGTCCATCTTCTGGCAACATAACCTCAAGGCATGGGTCATGGCAGTGTTTTTCATTGAATGGTTCCACCAATGCTTCATCTCCGAAGTCAGGGAATATTTGGAAAAGGAAGGGTTGACATTAAAAGTTTTACTGATAACAAACAATGCTCCTGGCCATCCTCAGTCCATCAGCACCAAGGATGAAAATGTTCAGGTGGTATTTTTGTCACCAAACACAACCTTACTGCTTCAGCCCCTCAACCAGGGTACCATTAGGTGTACCAGATCTTCGAGATGATTTGAGCAGCCATTGTTGCCGACCCTAACCTTCAAGTCATGGACTGCTGGAAATCCTTCACCATTACTGATGCAGTAACTTTCATCAAAGCAGCAATGTATGGATTAAAGCCAGAGATGGTCAATGCATGCTGGAAGAATTTGTGGAGTGAAGCCATCCATGATTTCAAAGCCTTCACAGGGATCAATGGAGAAGTAAAGAAGATATCTGAATGGCAAGAGAAGCTGGTGGCGAGGGATTCATCAACATAGATGAAGAAGTGGAAGAGCATATCGAAGAACATCAGGAAGTGTTGAAGAACGAGGAGTTGGAAGTGCTAGTCAAGTCATCTACAGAGGAGGAAGAAATTGAAGTAGAACTAGCGATGTGGACATTGAAAAAATTTGGCAAAGTGTTTCAGATGGCACAAATCTTAAAGGAAAAAATAATGGATTATGATCCTATGATTAAATGTAGCATTAAAGTTACATGTATGATAACGGAAGCCTTGCAACCTATCCAGCAAATGTTTAATGAATTGAAAAGGCCAAAGCAACAACTCCCTATTATGATGTTCTTCCACAAAGTCGAGGAAAAAAAGTGTCCACTCTCGAAGACCCTCAGCCATCAACATCATCTGCACTTGACGTCATCTAGCCATCATTGTTTTCGTCTGCTCAGCATTCTCCACCTTTTGAAGAAGATGATCCTGATGACCTTTCTCCCTTTTCGTCAGAAGGTCAATAGCCAAGCACAGCATCACAATGCCTACACCATCACCCCACTTCATCTCCTCATCATAGGCATTGTGCTATCATCTTATCACCATCGTCACCATCATCATCAGTCATCACTGAAGCAACAAGATGATCAGAGTAGTCGGTGAGTACTCACAAGAGGCTAAGATATTTTTTAACAAATAAATTTTCTTATTACAGGTTATGTACAGGTATGTACATACGATTTTCATTGTAAAATGTGTAACAATAACATGTTTTTTCATTGATTATGCAGCACTTTGATGAAAAAAACATGATTTTTATTGTTCTCTCATCCCTTGAAAACTGTACATGATACTGTACAACACAGGTACCATATTTTTTCATTGTTCTATCATCTCTTGAGGATTAGGCTAAAACATCAGAATCCCTTACTTTCACACATACAAGAGAGAGAGAAAGTACAATGTAAATGTACAATGCAGTGTACAGTACACTTTATTATTACTTTATTTAATGCTGGTATTGTCTTACTGTGCATAATTTATCAATTAATCTCTACCATATTTATGTATGTTACATGAATATCACGTCATATATAGCATTCAGTATTATCTGTGGTTTCACATAAATGTGGTAGGTCTTGGAATGTATTACCCGTGGCTACAGGGGCACTACTGTATGATGTGGCTGTCTTCCAAAACATTCTCCCTGGGGATAAACTATTTCTTTGTTTAATGCTGGTATTGTCTTAATGTGCATAATTTATCAATTAAACTCTACCGTATTTATGTACGTTAAATGAATATCACGTCATATATAGCATTCAGTATTATCTGCGGTTTCACGTACTGCGGTAGTTCTTGGAACCTATTGCCTGTGGATACAGCGGCACTACTGTATGATGTGGCTGCCTTCCAAAACATTCTCTCTGGCGATAAACTATTTCAACAGAAACAGCAGAAGTTCAGAACACACATTATTTTAATTAAGAACAATAAAACCATATACCACAGTAACTTTAGGCAACCGCTGAAACATGTTGGAATATGGACTGTGTGAAAATTTTAGAATCACTGAGTGTATATTGTGCATATTGCTGTTAATCTTTACTTACTTACTCCATGATGCAGAGTCCTTCTTGAGAAGCTAACTGGTTTGCAAGCTAGTCAAGAAATTCCCGGCATTTCAAGGAGCCCGAAGGTTCATTACCGCAATCACAAGCGTCCGCTGTTAATCTTTAGACAACTTAATGAAATGTATCGTATAAATAACAATGTGAAGTCTGTATTTCGTATTTTAATTTACAAAATTTCAAACAATCTCTTGGTTTTTCAGCTGGGAGAAAATCTTTTCCCAGATTAAGGTTCATTTGCAAATATTGTTTTACTTAATTCCTTCCACTAGAAATTGTATCTGATTCCTCACATAATAAGCAAGTAAACTTATAGTGATGTGAAATAAGAAGAAATTTTTCAAATAAAAATGTCAATGTGTAATTGACTTACCAAGAGATTCATTTGTTTCCAGATTATCCACAGTGGAGGCAGTTATAAGTGAAAATGGTCGAGTGGAGTCCAACACGGCAAATGTTGCAGTGAACTCATCCAATGACTGTTCTAGCAAACTACACAGGTTCTGAACAGCATGAGGCAATACTGGGCCACGTATCTCCACCGAATAAAAGTTCTCCATATCGACTTTCACGACACTTTGCCGAACCTAATGAACAGTGAAGCAGAAAAATACAATGATGATTATGAACAATGGTGACAACAACACCACCATCAACAATTAAAATGAAGTACAAGAGGTGAAACTTGCTCATATGCACTGTTCTTCAAATTTATAATTCCACAACTGATAGAGTTCAGGATGTGCTTCATTTCAACACAGTACATTATGCCACACTTTTATAGTCAATATTTTGTTTTCCTAGTACAAACTGTCAGCAGAAATGTGAGCCACTCCATTACCCGCAATCATGACCATCATCAATAGCAGCTGAACCTTCAGTTGGTGACACCTCTTCTTACCTCTAAACATTATTTTGTTACTTCAGTCTGCCTGTAGCTTCCTCCCAAATCCTGACCCTGACAGGCCCTCTAGCAAAAGCATGTCTATCTCTATGAAGGACCCATCACAGCATGTTCTCCAAAACATTTTGAGCTTTTAGCTTCAGGCAATGGACAGCATCCAAAATATCGGTCACATCATGTAAATCAGAGTGTTTTGGAAAGACCATTTATTTTTACACGAAACCATTTCACACATGTCAGAGAAAGCTGCCCATGCTTAATTAAAGCACCATACCATACATTCATGTGCTAAATTAAATACACAAACAATCAGGATGTTTGGGGGAAAGTGGGTCTAGACTGCACATTCATCACCATGGCAACAGTTGTTGATGTTGGAATAGCTTCATGATCTGTCCCTGCACCCCCAGGAAAACTATTTGTGGCACCCACTGGACATGAGGCTGGGTGGAACCCAAAGCTGCCCTGGATAAGACAGTATAGACACAAACCCAGGGCTGCTAGAAATCGTACCCTGGTCATCCAGCCCAGAGCCAAGGCACTATCATGACTACAAGCCCTCGGCTTTTTTAACACACATATCAAATCTGTGGTTCTTGAAATATTAACAATTTTCACTCAAAAATTTAAAGTGGATTCTTGTTTTATGGGCAATCAGCACTTCATGTAGCAAAATCAAATTGATGATTTTATCAGAATCTGTCCCATCAGAACATGTTAACTAATTATGAAATATCAATTTAAGTGAAAGTGTGTGAAAAAGAAAAAAAACATTACAAATCATTACAGTACACTACACATTACTGACGCTAGATACGGACGAGCAGACAAATTGGCATTCTGGATGAAGATCAGATGAATTACATATGCACACAAAATGTTATTCGGGCTCTTGCGTAGGACAACAAACTGACCGGCGGACACATCTGTGCAGATGTGGCAATCCTGCACCCATATCAGGAAGTGGAAAGTCCTGCTCACATGCCTTACAACCGTTCACATTTGCGTAGCATAGAGACATTTGTTGCATGGTGACTCCGCACCTATTTGTACACACTGTGGTCTACCAATTGTCACAGCACATCTAACAAATACAGGCAGTCCTCAACCATCATTGCCTTGAACAGTGCTGTTTCACTTTAACACTGACAAATTTCAATAACCACACATTCAGATTCACTTTCATTTTGCCACCAGCTCACAGATAGTCAATGGCCAGACTCAGCAGCTCATGTTTTTGTTGTTTCTCCATCTTACATTGTTTCAATTCATGTTACATTCTTGAGAAACATTATCCCACATTAAACAAGGACTGCTGGTACAACGCTATATTGCATTTTTCCCCCATGTTATGACATGAACTTTTAAACTTCAAATTTATTCACACACAACAACATGACACAATTTGTCATGTATGTGCTATATGGATCCATAGCTTCTATTCAGAATTAACTATGTTCATGTTTGGATAATGTTTACTTTCCATACAAAACCCACAATTTCATATGCACATCCTATATTCAACACTATAATGGCTTAAGATTTGACAAATGAAACTCCATTCAGTGGAACAATAAAAATTTGTTACTATATTTTTATCATTCCTGTCAAAACAAAAGAAGCCTCATTGTATGAATCTGTCAGCCTGAAATTATCTATTTCTAATTTAATAGTACCTTCAGTGATTTGAGTGTGGCACCATGAAATGCAACTGGTGCAAGTAATGTGGGAGGCACTCCAGCCAGTGGTCCAGTAGTGGCAGTGGCAGACTTGCAGTTCATTAGGAAATTAAAAAGTGCCTGTGTCTCAACACCCTCAACATAAATGAGGGATTCAGGTGTCCGATCTACCTCCTTCTCTTTGTCCTGGTCACGCTTTACCTTCAAAAGAAAAACAATGTGTTTCAATTTGTGTGTATGTGTGTGTGTGCATATATATATACATCTCACTCTGAGAATATTAAAAGAAAATTATCAACCCTTGCACACCTGTTTAGATTTAATTCTACGAATTTCTTCTGCTGCTACACCCATGCTTTCTAACCACTCATCTGGTGACTCATCATCTACATCTCCATCCACTGGACTGTCTGCATAATATGAACTTGAACTTTGCACTTGTGACTGATCATCAGCCACAGAGTCTAGTGTTTCATAGCCAGTATCACTTGCATTCTCAGAAGACAGACGTTTCACAGGCTGCATGACCTTTCTGAGTGGCATCGTGTATACCACATCTGTAAAATAAAATATGCCAAAACTTAATGTCATTTGCATGAAGCTTTTACAGTGTCAAAAGATCAGACACCACAAAATTTGAACACCACTTGCAATACTACTACAGGCCAACAAACAAATTTCACATCAAACAAACTCACTAATTATATAACAAATTAATTCATTCATTTATTTCATGTCCTTCTTGAGAAGCTAACAGTTCCTGTACTTTGACTACAGTGTCATTGTGTGATGTTTGCAGCTTAGTTAATTCAGCTGAATGGGGCATACAGTGTGCATGAGAAACAAGAGATTTAAATAATTAAGAATGAGCCATATTTATTCATGGTAAACATATACTTTATTATTATATTTTGTACATAAATCCTGATTAATCTTCACACTGTCAGTGCAGGGTAGGGGAAGTTAAATCTCCTAGTACTATGTGCTTGTAAGCTGCGTTTTAATGCGGGGATAACAGTAAATCATCTAGGCTTACAAAAGTAACCTTTAAACAACCTAAAACAAACCTAGAAATTCATTTCATATATTCACGCAACACGGAAATTTACTGCATTTTTAAGACATACTCTATGATCAGTTCTGTTTTTCCCATAATGTCATTTAGTTCATACTGTTACCTTTTCCGTTCAAATAATAATGTTTTCATGAACCATGCAGTAAAATTTAAATACAAACCCGGTAATGTAAACATTATATCTCACGGTTCTAACAAGGCTTACCCAGCTGGAAAAAACACATCAGCCATGGCAAAATTGATAACGGTAAAACATTTTGCCAAAGAATTGTTAAGGTACTGTACTATAATTGTAAAACCACCTTCTTCCTTTAGCATGTGCCGAAATCCTCTCGTTGTAGGAGTCAGAATGGCATGGATATCTGTAAAACCAAGTATCCCTGCAGCTCGGAAGAGACAAGTGAAACTGTTGGCACATACGTAGAAATATGGGCACTGTCGGGCACGTGTTAACTGCAACACAAATTATAACATTCTTCACCTTTTGATGAACATGAATGTGTATTTAAATTAAAATTGAAGTAGGCCAAACAGAATACATAAAAACCTCTGTCTTAGCTTCTATTCATGCAAGTTCACTTTCAGTTGTTACCTCTTCAACTATGTGGTGAAACAAAATTCAAATTACGGTGGTGGTCTTAAGGGTTATGACACTGTGTAACTTCACAAACATCTGTGAAGAATCTGCCACCTCTACCTCACACTCTGAAGAACAGAGCAGCACATTCCTCCAAAATGTTGGTAACTGCTAACACAATTACAAAGTATCCAAAAAAATTAGAACATTAATTTTAATCCCTGTGAAATCCACAAATCTCAACTAATAACAAATTACATTTTTTTTCAAAGTCCTTTATAGTGGTGATGCATTGACAAGTCAATTGGAGGTTCGAAACACTGATTAATTTCAAAACTAAGCCACTTGTAGCCACCTAATAAAGGACTTCTGTTAGCATAAAATAACAGTAGGCACAACCATGATAATGCAGTCAGTACTGTGACTATGCTATAAGGTAAATGACTGAGATACAGTGGTTCAATTGAAGCAGTTATAAGATTTTTTCCCTTCTGTATGGGATCAGCTCCACAGCCCATTCAGCCTCATGTTCAGTGGGTACCAAGACCTCCTATCACAGGCAAAGTAGTAGGGGCATGAAGTTGGTCATACACCTCCATCCAATGCCAAAGTTAAGAATGCATGGAGGTACACCTATGCTTCCCCATATCCCTTAATGGTATGGTGCTGAACTAAGCATGGAGACAACTTGCCCCTTTCATACAAAGAGGCAGAGCCAAATCAACATGAGTGAAGTCATTACTGTAAATGAAAATGAGAAACTGTAGTTGCATAACATTTTACAAGTGAACAAGAAGTGAAAGTTTCTTACTTGAAACAGAGAACGAAAACTTTCACCCCACTCTCGATGTAAACAGTCTCTAACACACCGAGAAGAGGATATAATATTGCTGGCTGCAGAACTCAAACGAGCTGCTGAACGAGGAAACAGTTCAAACCAAGGCAGTGCTGGATGTTGCCATACAAGACAGCACTGGTGGAAACGGGCATTGGGACTTGTGTCAAGAGAATGAGATGTACAAGGGTACTTGCTTGCATCCAGGCCTGTATCCAAACAACGCACAAAACTGGAACCAAAAAGAAATGAACACTTTAAAGAACATGATAAATAAAAACTTTCCTACACAGTCACAAATACACTTTACTGTGACCTATACAGCATTTGTGTGACTGTGAGTTATGTATTATGATCTGTTCCCCAGCAGCACAAACCACATGTCTTACATTACCGCAATGAATGATGTTTGATTTTTGCAACTATACTGGAGTTAGACATCATGAATGCATACCCCCCAGGCAAAACAGTCTATCAGCAGTACTATACATTCTTTACAGTATGTATGATAAAAAGAATCTGATACAAGTCAGGAAACGTCCACAGAGTGCAACAGTTCTGCCACATTTGCTATGTTACTGTGTCTAGATTTAAATTTTCAAATAATTTTAAAAAAATATTGGCAATACAAATACTTTAAATGGTTGTTTAGGTAACAACAGCCCATCGCATTAGTAACTCAATATTAATTTATTATCCAAACACATCACTTGAACACTGTACAGTCATTTATTTAATTTTCTAGAGCATGATTCGGCCATTCTATTCAGCTAACAACAGTCACAAACACAAGCACATAATCAGAAAATTATGCTATGGAAGCGGCTTCTCCTTCACAATTAGCAGGATCAAATATGTAAGTTAGCTGTTATTCCCAATAAAGTATTATTATTTCAGAATAGGTGATTTCACAAAACAGATTCTGTACAATCAAGGTTCCGTAACCTGCAATAGCAATAAAAGATGTTCAATGAACTTGGATAGTCATATGTAAAGATTCAGTGTAACACAATAAATGAAAATTTATGCCACATATATAATCTTAGGTGGTAATGTATTATGATTATCATTCAATATTAACGATTTTAAACAGTTCCTGTGGATTTACCAATTGATATTTTCTTATAGCACCATACTACCAACCAAGATTGTGTCAAATACTGCTACTTGCGTGGTTCATAACCGTCATATGTTAACATTATAACACACAGGAATCTCCTTCCTTCTCAAAAATCTACAATATATTTTGATTTCAGTTAAGATTTTAATTACTGTTTATGTGTTCATTATTCCTTCAGTGGGAAAAATTGCTATCTTATGCATTTTATCATGCTAATTGTGATGGAGAGGCCTCTTCCACAGCATACTTTTCAATTATGTGCTTGTGTTTTCTACCTGATGATGGTCAATTTGTCAGGATAATAAATTAATTTTGATTTACTTTATATGTGCCTTCCATGTTTTACACAACACACACTATAAGATTTCTCCATATCTTAGCAACAGATGTATACACAATCATAACTGATTACAATTGATTATGCCCAGTTTTAAGTTTTCACTGTGAATCATTTCATTGGTCTTGGCTTGTATCTCACAAAGAAAACAGTCGGTCTCAATAATACTGACAAATTATGGTGAGTTAGCATAAATGTACATAGTTCTTCCTGTGATGTTACATTACTATTGTCCCATACTAACCAAAATCAAACTGTGTCAACAAATTTTTGGTAGAGAACGCAAACATGGACACAAAAACAACATAAGCTACTTTCTGTGACAGTTTTGCACAACTGACTGAAAAAGTCACGAAAACAGCCTAATAGATCATGGTAAGTCCATTGCAATTATTTGTCTACTCAAAAGTACCCTTACTGGCCAACAATTCATGTTGTCAGCTCTCCAGTTTCCCAACTGATTAGAACTTGCTCTCTACAGCTTCTTACATTCAAGGACCAAACTGAAGCTCGAAAGAAACAGATCAAATATTGTTGCTCAGATTCAGGTAAGTTCACAGCCAGCACTTAATAGCATTACAGAAGATGTTTCACACATTCTTCTAACAGCATAGTTACTGGGCTTGACATATGAACCCCCAAACCAAGTACATTATAGAGGATACAGTACAAAATTTTGTCACTGCAATAATACATAACCTTCCACAAATGGTGGCCATGTTCATGAACTGCAACCTGAGGACAACACATGCTTCATTCAAAATTACCATAATGGTTTAAAATGATTTACTGTGACATTTTCACTTTCATGTTTGGTTTTAGTTGAAGGAACACATGGCTGTCCACTTATTCAAAAAATCTAAAAAGACATTTTGCTCAGTATCTTGAGAATAATTACACAAGCTGAGTTACTGTCAGGATGTTCAGCCATAAAGACTCAAACAAAAACAAATTACATAGTTCTTAATATAACCCTAAATCTACAGTAACAAGCTTAATTCTTTCACCAACCCTGTAATTCCTGACGCCTCTTCACAAGTACGCAACTTCTGGCTCCAAGCAAAGGGTTTTGGGGATATAAACCGCACTTTTGTTTTCAGTGACCAGTCTACTGGGATGTATGTTTCACCTTTTGGACTCTTATCATTCTCAATGTGACAGTCCTAAGGTGAGAAAAAGATATTACAAAAAATGAAATGAAGATATATCAGATAAATATGAGGCATACAAGGAAATAAAACTGAAACCACATATGCCATTGCAAGATATGAGGTTTTCACAGTATTGTTGTTTAAAATTTGTCTTTTGGGCATCACACCAGGCTGAGTGACAATAAGTTACTGATATTTCAGAGAAACTTGCTACCTTCAGGTTCAAGGTATTGCAAACGAGTAGGTAGTGTAGAAGAAATGGTTGCACTATATAGAGAAAAAGTGTATTATGCAAGAGCCATACCAAACCAAAAGAAGACAGGATGTTGTGCAGTGGGCAGAACCATGGGTAAAACAGGCCAGGAAGGGGTGCATAATATGAAAAAGTGGGAGGAAAAGAGCAAAATGAAGGTAGCATGGAGGAGAGAAAACCAGGGTCTTTTGGCCTTGAAAAGTTCCAAAATGCTAGAGTTGAGGGAGGCCTCCACATTCCTTCAGGAAATGAACGAGATACTGCCATGATATGATGATAAAGCCACTCTCCCTGCTCAAATTTATGAGATAGAGTTGAATCAAAATTCCCTCCCTGACAATAAAGTGGAGGTATAGGGAAGTCTACATTCAACGCTGTGGGTTGGACAGTCTGGGGATCAAATCCGAGTAGGGACAAAATTTTCTGCGCCTGTCCATATTGCTCCTGGGTACAGTGGTCTGGGCGTGGCACAGACCACCCACACCGACATTAAAGAAAGAGTACAGCTATTCCTCCACTCCCCCTCTGGGCTTTCATGGCCTGTTCTAGGGTAAAATTATACCTTTTTATGTTCAACAGGGAGCACTGTGTCCAACTCCAAGATACCAAGATCCTCTCCACCAAATACGAGATGATCAGGGAGGTGACTGTGATTGAGCACCATCACAGCAAGAAAAAAAATGAAATGTTACACTAATAAAAAAATTTGTTCATAAAAATTCACCATACAAGTAGGCTAATAAGGTGAACTATAACAAGGGTTAGAGAATATGCCGATTATTTTTACACCTACACAATCACTTCTCTTTCTGGTGGCATAGACTCATAAACCATATTAGCAGCTTTCATTTCCTTAAACACAAAATCAGCAATGTTACTATAATGGTTTATGTTCTGTAAACAACTCATTAATAAAGTATGCCTCTATCCTTAGATCATATCAGACTATTAGCATATCTCCCTCCACTAAAACTTTATACTCCAATAGAATAGTTTCCATGTGGATATATTAGTATATATGACTCTGATTCTATTTGTATTCAACAATTTCTTTGTGATATGTATGAATTGAGTCAAAATGTATTTAACCTGATCTTAATCATATATAATTTATGCACATTTTACAAATACCTTTTCACTACTTCCAGAAAGTTGACTTAAGATACTTGTGAATGAAGTCTGTAAATGATCAATGTTTGACTGTGACTTGACACCACCACTGAGCAGCTGGAACAGTGTGTTATCAGATGATAAGTCCAGATTGTTGGACCTAAGAACTTGCACTTCATTGGTTCTTAAACTCTTCTCCTGCTGGCAGCTAAAAAGGGCAATACATATATATTAGTTGAACAATAAAAACCAACTAGATGTCACTTGCTATTTTTAATCTACTTCTTAGATACTCAACATGTTTCGGGCATTAATATGCCAATCTTCAGGAGTTTGCGACTATGCTGTTGAACTGCCGCATTGGCCGTTTCGTTCTTGGTTTGCTGTGTGTTGGAGTTAGGGTGCAGTTTGGCTAGGGTGGTATCCAGGCTGCCGGTTGAAGAACAACTTTTGTTTCAATCGGCAGCCCGGATACCACCCTAGCCAAACTGCATCTAGTTGGTTTTTATTCTTCAACTATTACAATAATGCGCGGTCCAATAAACATCAGATTCACATATATATTACTTTGCAAATTTGCGTTTATCAGACACAAGATGACCTGTAAAAACTAAGATATACAACTGTAAATAAAACAGAAGTAGAAAGACACATTCCAACACAAAACATGTTTATTTTTGCAATCATGCATTTGCCTAAAGTTTTTATGTTCATTAATTACAGGTATGAATTTATTTTGCAACTTATTTTGCTTCATCCATCCACAGCCAAAGCAATAGTGGAACATATGAACAATAAACTTATAATACAAACACACAAACATGTTATTAGAATAACCAAATCAATTGTGAGATGAACACTAGAGAGAAGAGAAATGCATACCAATTTTGGTTGGTAAACCTAAAGAATAGACACAAATTGCCAGACTAAGGGAGAGACGTTAAGGTAGTATCAAAATAGATCTCCAAGCAATATGGCGGGATGGTGTGGAGTGAATTAATTTGTACAGGACCAAGTGGCAAACTTTTCTGAACTCAGTAAGAAGCTTTAGGTGTCATAAAATGCTGGGAATTTCTTCATTAACTGAGAAACTATTAACCTTTCCAGAATGACAGCGTTCCCTAATGTTATTTCACAGTTAGTATAGCTGTACCAATTAGTCACACTGCTCCCACTTTCCTGCTACACTTGGATTATATCAGTTTTAATAGATCATCCAGTCTCTCTAGCTTATACATTTTCCTCATCATTTGAATGGGATACAGACTTCCAATATATTATGCACATCCACTACAGGGGGAAGTGATTTCATCTGACAGCTGACATTAATCCTCATTCAGCCATTTTGCATGACAGTAAGGCAGTGCTCACCACTATCCCAATTTGCCATGAGTTAGAATGCATGTGTTTTAGTTCAATGGACTGCAGTTTATACTAAGTGTGAACTCACCATATTTAAAAGAAAGTGTTGTACATGTTTTTTCTTCTGCTTGCAGACACGTAACCTAACTAACACACATGATGTGCATTGCATGTTTATGTTGATACGTGGGGGGACCCAAAAAAAACGAGATTTTTTCATGAGCGATTGATTTATTTAAAGAATTACAAAAAATTCATTAGTTGCCTTCAAAGTACTCTCCATTGGATGATATGCACTTATCCAATCTCTGTTTCCACTGTTCGATACATCTCTGGAACTCCGCAAGGTGGATGCTGTTCAGCGCTCTTGT
>Ga0123352_10008475_pt1 | contig 16003 bp, 9 predicted proteins | sample TergutLab28metaG_FD_89700 | JGI IMG/M metagenome (GOLD analysis project Ga0123352, IMG submission 89700) | Labiotermes labralis P1 segment gut microbial communities from Petit-Saut dam, French Guiana - Lab288 P1 | ecosystem: Host-associated > Arthropoda: Insects > Digestive system > Gut ... | reverse complement strand
GAAAATGGCAGGCCGGGGAGTGCACCCAGCCTCCTATTCAAAGTTTACCGGCAGGTCTTACACCGAGTGAAGTAACAAGTATGTGAAGCTGATTATACAAATCCATTAGGTTACGAAGTTAAAATTTAGCGGAAAAATATCTTCACACCTTATTATGTGTTCGTGACGCGCAGAGGGATATCTTTTTCCCTTTCCTTCAGTGTTTTAATTCATGTATGGGCAACAATTGTGCACAATATTTTTAAGTTATTTTTAAACATTCGTGAAATTAATTTTCCCTCGCAGAGTTACCGCTGTCGCGAAATTCTTTTATTCCGCAGTTTAGCTAATTTTCATACCCTCTGACCAGAACATTGGGGCACAGACGCCTCAAGCCTCTCATTACAATAAAGAAACAAGGGGTTTTTATGTACCTCAGTTGATTCTAACGCTGCTGCTTTTCAAAATTGCTTTTTATTTTACATGAATTTTAATTTTTTTATTTGAAGCTCTATTTGCTTCTTAACTTTTACACATGACTGACGAGCACACCCATATTAACTACAATCGTCAGCACTCTTTGGAACTTTTCTAAACATTTGTGTGCTATCTTATCCTTCATTAAGTTATCGTCATATTGAGCTAATTTCATTCCCTCATAATTAACAATTGTCATTTCATATGACAATAATATGGTTCATATCTTTGTTGTTCTATCAATGGAGCTCTCATGTTAGTCCAGTAAGGTTACTCTCGGTAGACAGTGTACAAGTAACCTAATTAAAAAGAGAGAAAGTCCATGTTATGTGTCCTTCATATTGCTGTACACATTACTCTTTAATACGCTAAGATTACTGTAAATTTTCTGATTTTCCCCCATTTGCCTCATACATCACTTTTATTACGAGTTGTCTCCTTTCGTCCTCTGTTGTACAGTGTTATGTACAACAGAGAGGGAATTCTTTCGTAAGCAGGCCTAATATTATAGATGTGTAATTGACGAAGAAAGAGATATACTGACCTATCCCAGTGAAAAATAACGCTTGTTTGCAAGAGGCATAGTTTAAAAACTAAAACCTCTGCGTGGGTTACAAGGGAAGTGACAAGAATAAAAACAGTAAGCTTTTTTCAACGAAATTTTAATTTTGAGATTGAGCAATAAAGATTTTTAGTATTAAATCAGTGCAAAACGTCATTACACTTTAGGATGTATTGTTTTGTTTCGAAATCCACTGTTTTTTACCCCACGTCATCTAATGTAACTCGGAGGCAATATCAAAATTTTATTTAAGGAGTATTTTGAAGATGTAGTTTTAGCAACTTCTCTTTTTGGTAAAAGATTCTTCGGAAGCACATGAAAATAGGGTAGGTCTTCTCACTTCTTGTTCTCGGTAATTCAGTACTGTATGTGTATAATGGAATGAAGAGAGTTTGTGGAAATAATGTGATCGAACGTGAGGACAATGATTCTGGGAATGTACCATCTCCATTTAGCAATAAGCTATAATGGTCTCAATATTAAGGTCAAAGGGCACTGAAAATAAGTAATGTATGTTACCCAACTTTTGTATAACTGAAGAACAGGAGTTTAGTTTGTGTGTCTAACGCTTAAATTTTCTCATTTCATTTCCCAGCATAAGCCACACAGATTTCTGCACTGCTTCAGAACAATGACGGACTAATTCATTGTTACATTACATTAGGACACCACTTAACAGCATAAAAACGTACGTGAATTTATTTATGAATGGTAGGTGGATATGATTTTGCACTGAGGCAAATAGGGCTTGTTTCGTTAAATTATTTATGAGTACTTGTTATAATCGCCCAGAATGACTAAGCAAAGTCACGGATACTTTAGTCATGATATTTATCAGTTATATCGAAATTCACACCTCGGTACGTGGCTAGATCTGTGCCAGTACAGTGAGCTGCTCCTTCATACCGAGCGAGAATGAAGAGAAAAAAAATACTATCATTCTTCTGTTGTCGCCCTTAGGGGATTTATAGAATTATCATTTTTTTCATCTCGGTAGAAAATTTTCAGCTTCAATTTTCATACGGAATGTAATGTTCGGGAGAAAGAGGTTTCTTCCTGTATACCACCACACAAATTTTACTTTTTTACTTTTTTTATGAATAAATATATCAACATTTTAAAGCTGTCTTTGTTTCCGATATGTTCAGAGAGTATTTCTGCTCAAAGAACCACAGTCGCAGCAAAAACTGTGGAAGAAAGTAAAACATATTCAAATATTTTATCCCTCTGCTTTACATTCATAAAACCACATGTTATCTCTAAAGCGACATTTTTGTGTCTTCTTTTTATAAATGACTTGTACTGCATTCGAGTTTTATTGCGAGTTTATCTGAGTTCTCGTTTTTATCCGTCATACTTCATAATGAAGTAAATAAGATGTCAGTCCAGTGTAAATTATATGTACACTATTCTAGCATTCACAGCGATAGAATTATTAATTTTTAACTGAGCCAACTAACTAATAGGTTCAAGACTGCACTTTCTTGTATGGAGCCTGTATTTGAGTGTTGTGTCTGTTCTTAAGCACAGCAGTATGTTATAACCTGTCAGGAGACGTAATCAGCAACGAAAGAGTACAAAAAGTTTGTACTTAATTTACCGTTAATTAACATGAATTTACTTCAAATAGATTAAAACATGGGGATGGCCATACACAGGGAAGTTAGAGAAAATTAAGTGGCATTAAGAATTCTAGCCTCTTCTTCCCGATAATATTCTACAGGAGGATTTTATTAGTTCACATTCCTTGAAAGTTAAAGACGTGCGATGATGCGATGATGAGAAGGCCATGCTGAATGAGCGCCTGTGTATGTGTGTGTGAGTGTGTGTGTGTGTTGTAAGGGTGGGGAGGATTTTTTGTGCTTTTCATAGAATATGTTTTTCAACTTCTAATGAAGAAATTTATGCTGAATGGCCCGTTGCCTTAACGTTACTGTAAATGAAGTGTGGTATGCTGTGACTCTTATTACGGATTAACATAAACCACAAAATAATGTCACACTAAACCTGAAGTTACTGTTTGCCCTACAGCTTTCTTTAATATCAGGCATCGTAATATTTCAAAACCTAATCCTGCAACAAGAGTGTAATTATTTATGAGTTATAGGTTCTATTATTCTAGGAGTGAGCATTTTAAATTTATGAAGTAGGTACAGGTGTTTCGACAACAAACTGAAACGTTTCTTCACGGACACGTATATATGACAGCCTAGAAGTGCCAGCGTATAAAATTAAAGTGAAATTTAAGAGTCGTAAAATATTTATAACTTGCGAAACTTTTGACAAATCGTAATAATACTATACTGAAATTTAATTAAACTTCCTAAAAATACAAGATGCTTGGGTAAGTTGAGAAACGTGCAAATTTCGTGGGAAAAACTGAAGTGTAGGGCGCTTGCGAGACGTGGTTCAATTATAGAGGACGCTCTTGACATTTATATGAAAGAAATAGGATGTAACCTAGTGGACTCTGGCCAACACAGAACAAGATTCGATGGTGGAATCTTTTTAAGAGCGTTGTGGAGCGACGTTCTGAATTGTTAAGTTTACATAGCGTCCGTTTTAGTTAATAAGTAGGGGGCATTTGCAGAATGATACTGACAGAGGAAATCGGAGTTCTCCGAGAAAAAGAACTATCTTGTTGCATTTTTGCCCATTACAATTCTACACGGAAAAATCTGAATTTGAACCCAGGGTTCCTCGGCGTAAGGCCAACAACTAAGTGTCTGAGTGGTGGGACGGCCCGGCGGGCTCTTTTGAATAAGTTAGAATTTTGATTCTACATACAGGTTGGATAGTTTCTTGATCTGATAAACGATTATCAATTTCGCCATAATATTTGATAACATGTTATGGAAGAAGAGGGAAATGAATAAATATTAACTGAGATGTTTCCTAGCTCTGAACAACTTTATCTCCGAAAACGGCATTTTGTTCTGCAAAATCCAGTTAAACCCTGTCACTCATTTCAGTTGCCATGCTGGGTGGTTTCTTAGTTAAAATTCTGAATATATCTAACACAATGTTTCTTCAATAATTTTTCACGCTGGTTTCTTTTGAGCCTTTCGTCTGCCTCTGAAGCTAGCGGGAAAGAGGGTTACAGAAAAAAGGTTTAAAATATATGGAGATCATGTCTTGATCATGACCACAGCTTTGTTTGCGTGCTGCGGGAAGGGCAAAGTAATGACAACGCTTATTTTTTCTCTCCTCTCTGCATCCCCTATTTCTACTTTTTGCTAAACAAGGAAGAGGTTAAGTACCTCTATTCGTTACGAGGTAACAGGATCAATTGTTGGGTTCAGGCCATAAAACGTGTAATGCTTCAGGCGTTTGCTTGGTTTCTCGCTTCACAAGGATATCTTATCACTGTCACGACACTTGCTGGGCAGTTATTTAATAGAACACAGCCAAGGAACTTAAGGGAAACAGCAGACGGAAACTTCTGTTTAAATTTACGTACACAGGAATTATATATGAAGGTACACAAGGAATAAAGTGATAGTCATGACCCAATGCATAAAATTCTATTATTATGAATTCCTGAGGGAAAAGTGACATCTTAGAATTAAAGAAATTGCCCTGTTTCTTGTTAGAACTGCTCAAAGGCCAATAGTCCACGCAGCGTTAGACATTAGAATTTGGTTACCTCGAGTGCGGGGATCGTGGCTGTGATTGCCGCTAGCCGCGTCAACGTGTTCTGGCAGTTTCCTGTTTTATGGTTACGAAGACGGGTATAGGCGGCAGAATGACCTCTCAGTCAATTTCCTCCTCACACCATCAGTAAAAATAAATGAAACTAAGAGAGGTAAACAAGAGAGCATTAAATATATAAAAGAATATTGTTTACGGCCTCCTGCCGGCACGTTTATTATATAAACCGCAGCCGCTGAGTGCCCCATCGACATGCATACGTATCGTAGTAGTCTCGGGAAGTGGAAAACGATATTGGAGGGGGTTGAAAAAACGACTCTATGTGTTCATATAAATATTATGGCATCAAAAAATAGGGCAACAAAAGGTAAGGAATATTTAAAATAAGAAAGTAAATAGGAGGATAAATATGTGAACCGGAACCTCCGTGTACCTGGCTAATAATTGTTAAATTTACATTAAAACCCTTAGTAAATATAATAAATGGCCGAAACAAATAATTTTAATTCATTTACATTTGCAAATGGGCTCAAATATACTTGAAGAACTGCAGGACTTGTATATAAATCGCTTCTGATTGTTGATTTGTTATCCTTTCAACCAGAAGAAATATATGAATAGTGATTAATTAAGCTAGACTTTTGGAGTCAGTGTGATATACTTTCGGCAAAATTAATTATGGAAATGTTTTGGTGGGAGACGAAATCTCTGTCTTGATTAGTTATAATGCAATGTAAACTACATTACTTCTTCACCTCGCTCATGTTATTTTTTTCTTGCTTTATTTTCTGTTACTTTTTTATTTTTTGTGTTTTTACTATGTCTTCGTTAGCATCTCTCTTTCTTTTAGTTCCTTCTGTAGATCTATCATCCACCCTTCTTTGTGTTACAGCAGTTTTTAATAAAATAACATTTTTCAAGCTGTGCTCGCATTCCAAGGTTTAAGTTTTTCGCCCTCTGCAAATTCCAAAGCTTCCTTCTATTTTCTCCAACCGAGAGACAACTTATTAAGCATTGTATCGTTATTTGTCTCAATCTGCAGCAAAGCGCCAAGAATAGCAACGAAAGTGTAGAGTTTAGTCTACTTCGCAAGGGCAACAAGTCACGCGCAAACAGCGATGCTGTAACTGTTGAGAAAACAACAGCCGCAGGGTTATTCATGAGGAGCGTGCGGTGTAAGACGGAAGTGGACTGGAAAGAAAACTCCAGCCACTCAGCACGATACAACACCTCATACATTTTGCAAGATGGCGTACAAGAAGTGCGGGATGTGTTAACAAAGATGTGTGAAGGTTGGAAAGGGTCGTGTGAACATATATAACATTGGAACCCATCCGTAATAGCCCAATATATCCCGTAACAACTGAATTTCGCTAGTATTTTATTAAAAATTACATCTCTCATTTTTATCACTCGTTGCATTTATACATTTTGCGACCCAAAAATGGCGTCTAACTATGTCTAGTACCATACAGTTCCACTGATGATAGTGGAGCTCGTAACTCACAGTAAACTCACCAGTAAGTGTAAAAATAAGGAGTACAAATAGGCCTAGATAATGGGTTGTCAAATGATTGTAGGGTGTCATGAAAATTTTGGGATTCAGAGAAATATAGATCCTTCCTCTTCGAAGCCTAAAATTAATTTATATTTTATGTACACAACAATGCATGTATTTGTATGAGTAATACCTCTACGTATAAGACAAGTTGAAATTCCACTATAAAATCTACCATTTTAATGTTATTAAAGAGAGTAATAGCTCTTCACTCTGAAACGTAAAATAAACTAGGCTTTGTGCGGGAAAAGGTAGTGTGCCCTTAGCAAGCACTGTTCTTTGGAAGCTTAACGGAATCCAATTAGACGTAGTCAGCAGCGATGCCAGCCAAGTCTCTATCATGGACTGAAAAGTGATAACGCGTTAGTGCCAGGACATAGGAGTGGGCAAAAAGGCACACCTGGCCAATCTAGAGACAAATGCGAAATAAAACGTACGACGTAGCTGCAAACGTCACTCGCCCCTGGGAAGATAAGATAGCAGAAAGACTGTTCAGATTTGAAGACTGCAGCTACGGCACTCTTGCAGAATATAGCAGAGAGTAAAACCTAAGGGAAAGACTTACACCGTCGGAGGGCTGTGGTTGTTGGCCTCTACCATGCGTAAGAGAGCCTCTGTCCTCCCATTGTAGGTCGTATTTGTCTCTACTAGGATTCACATCGGAGCTCCAGTCAGCAGTATCACGTCCGAACAGTAGGGCTCAACCAGCAGCTGCTTTGCCGTCCGAGTGTCTGTGAAGTTCCAGTCCCACACGAATCACAACGTGCAGGCAGTTAGCTGATGTTTCGTACTCCGCACTTAGACTTACCTATATAGGTAGTGAAAAGGGTTCACTAAATCTTAATTTCTGAGTTCCTCTTAGGGTCACACAAGTTTCAAACAAAGCCGAAACCCCCGGACAGTAACACAGAGGTGGGCGAAATAACTGTTGTTGGGACAGAATTACAATAAGTGCGCAGACCCTTCAGTACTTCTTAATATCAGTTTTTTTTTTCCAAAACGAAAGAGTGCACAAATATTCAGCCATACAGGGACATACTGGCACAGTTGAGGACGTAACCACAAAAAAAGCTAAAAGTTTTGTGCCTCTTATATCATGCAGGCACAAAACGATATAGAGGTATAGCTCCATATATTCTCAATCTCACCGATAGTGGAGGTGAATTTTCAACGTCACGCTCGGGCCGCTTAACACCCGGGAAAGACCCCCGTTACCCATTCAGGTGGAAGCTGGGTCGGCCCAAAGTTGGCCTGGACCTTTTTGTATGTGAGAAAATTTCTTCAGACCGACATTCCTACTTCGGTATCTCCGGCAACTAGCCCAGTCACTACACCGACTGTGATATGATATAACAGCATTTGTTAGAAATTATAACGAGTGAGTAATGAAGCGGTTAATATGTATAAACTTTGTTTTTGCAAATTCTGGAAGAGTATACTAAAAAGATTAATTTTTCATAGTTAATGGTTTACAATTCACCTCATCATTATCCCGAAAAGCAACAAAACTGCGGGGTATAACAAAGGCACGCAACACTCTTTATCCGGAAAACTTGGTCGACATTCTCTGCAGTAACATGACATAACTTCATTCATGGTTGTGTGTCATGTCCAGGCAATAATCCTCTAAGTTCTATAGACTCAAAAATGGAACTGAAAAATCTCATCAGCACATGATTTGAAAATTTGTAGAGATAAAGAAAGTGACACTGGATGATTAATGAGAATTTAAAATAAGAGTCGCTCAACGCGAGATGTTACTCTAGTGTTGGTAGGTTGCAGCGCTTGTAATCGATGGGGTGCAACGTAATGCGCAGCCGCTTCGTGTCGCTGTATGTAGAAAGATATATCATTTATCAATCTGAAGCACAGGAGTTATTGTATGTTCCACCTAATTTAACACCCAACTGCAGTATTCTCAGAAAAATATAATTTATTTCTATAAAGGTCATACACCAACAAATGCACTCTTTATTAAACCTGAAAAAGTTTTAAAATTTTATATTAAAACACTTGTACTTGCTCCTACATGTTTCAGTCTACGACCATCATCAGTGAGCCTTCATTAGAGCCTAGCTAAAGTTATATTTAGGTTAAGATTCGGTAAAAACTACGTCGTTATGTGTTATGCGGTGGTGTGGCAGCGTGTCATAGGTATGGTGTGTGTGCTGTGCGCTGTGTTGAGTGCGGTGTTATGCGGTGGTGTGGCAGCGTGTCATGGGTATGGTGTGTGTGCTGTGCGCTGTGTTGAGTGCGACTGCACTCAACACAGCGCACAGTGAGGCTCTCACGCTGCACAGCATACGACGCACAACCATAACCAGGCTCATTCTAAAAGCGTACGACTCACACACAAAAACACGACATGCTGCCACAGCACCAAAGTTAACATAACGTAGTAATTCACTGAATGTTTTAGCAAGGAACAATATATGCTCCCTGAGGATGATCGTGTGATCGAAATATGTAGGAGCTTTTTAAATGTTTTAATGTAAATGTTAGAATTCTTAAATAATATATATATATATATATATGTGTGTGTGTGTGTGTGTATGTGTGTTTATTTGCATGTGCGTAATTAAATAATCTACAGAATGCACGATGAAATTATAAAGATATGTAAAGCGATTAAGAAGAGGATAATCAGGATAAAAAATAAATAATTACAAAGCATAAAAATAAGAGCATAGATTAAAAAAACAGTCAGTGTATGCCCAAGTACGAGTATAACGCAATATTTAGCTGCAATCGCATAACTGTTCTTGCTGTGGATAAACAATAAGTATTAAATATTTTGAGAATTAGCCTGTGTTAGTTATCTGGCATGCAAATTGTATGTATTGTGCGCTGCATTATATTGTCGTGTGACCTGTCTGACTCTATCACGTTTTTCTACATTGTCTCATAAATAGAACGATTTGCGGGAAAAAGCTATGGAAAATAAAGTGTTTTCATCTTCCGCACGACGTTGTCTGAACATTTCTCATTCTAAGAAGAGTTCAGTGAGATATTATAAATCTACATAGATATTCATTTAGGTTACGAGTTTCGTTCTCAGATTTTGATCAAAATTAAGTTTATTAGACATATTTTCGAAAAATTCTGTAATACCGAATTTAATTTCAATCCTTCCAATGTGATCCGACTTGTTTTAAAGAGACGAACAGACAGACAGACATGACAAAGGTAATGGTTCCTTTCCCAAGTTTTGTGAATGCGCATAAGAAGTAGTCAATCTCATGTAATAAATACACAAATGATTTGTCAATTACAGATTTACTGCAAATTATTGTTTGCATGATAATGATGATGATGATGATAATAATAATAGTAATAGTAACAATAATAATATACAGTAAATTCTGACAATCGCTATTAATGTTGTTACTTTCGCTTATTATTTTCTTTAGAAACAAGACGATTAAGCATGAGAGTTGGTTGAAAGAGCGTCGGTCGGGAATTTATCGTACATGACAAATTTCACAGCTGATACAATCTCGTGCTTCATATCCCCTCTTTCTCCAGTTTGTTCAGTACTAAATCTAAATTTCTCTTTGTTTCTATTCCTTGCTCTGCCCCAACGTAACAGTTTCTCATCTTTTCCCATTTCTCCGATGCTGCTGCTGACTAGGGAAGTAAAATTTGTTATCACTGTAGAGTTCGTGTATCGCACAGCTCTGCCAGCAGTGGGGCATCTGCTGACAGTCTCCTTCACACATAAATCTGCAGTGAAACGAAGAACAGACTTATCACAGTAACATTTCTCATTTTGAAAGATAGTACAATATCGCATGTGTCTTAAATTAAAGGTAAAGTCGTAATTTATGTTACGAATGCTGTGTCGGATTATTTAAAAAAAGTCGATATGTTCTGCAACGAATTAGCAAGTGCATTTGTGCCTTCCTTGATAGTTACCGATAAAAAACATCCAGAGTTTTTATACTTTCGACAGCACCTTTCAATAAATTTTGACTGGATTCCTTTGTAAGAGTAATGAAAGTGTTTGTACCTACTGAAGGTAATAAAGTTGTATAAGGACGTACTGTGAAAGACGAATAAGCAATTTCCTCATCACACAATATTTTATTAATTATAAATCCAAAATCTCCGACATTTTGCCATCGGGTTTAAACCTAGGAAATACAGGATTGTTATTTATTCTCACAGGGGCTACAAAGGATTTTCAACGTTCGGGAAAGTGGGGCAATGTAAATTGTTTCAATAAATGTAGGGCGACGAGCCAAAGAAATTCGGAGTGTTTTTCTCAGTTTAGTTTTTATGTCACAGATTGTGATGTAGATGGAGTAATCTGGCTTAGAGTAGAGGCCACCTGCAGACTCCTGTGAAAAGGGTATTGCAGCTGTGTGTTCTTAATAGAAGGCAGATTTATTAAGTAAATGAGTGACTATCAGCATCTCAAGAATAACTGCTGCTGAATGGAGGAATTTAGTGTAACACGTTCTAGTTAGGTAGCGGCAAAATGTAGGCCGTTACCGGTTCTTGGTAAGTAAGTTGCACAGCGGCAAGAAGAAAGCTGTGCTGCTTATTACACACCTAATAATTGTAGTTTAATTATCGCAGTTCATTTCCTTCAACAACCATTAACGGTGTAGTCGGTTTACAATGTGACCTTACTAAGTACGAAGGGACATAAGTGTGAGATGAGAGACTACTGTAAGCCGAATTGCAGTGTAGTTTGGATAAAATTAATTTATAAACACAAGACCTAGAAATTAATTGACAAAGAAATTCTACACAGATTTTAGGTCATCAGGTAAGTATCTCAATTATCTGTCATACGAAGTTTCCATTCTGGAAGCGTCAATGATGTACAAATTTGCGTGTTCTCCTATCTTAATCACCAAGGCAACTTGTGACTAGAGAAGTATATTGGCCATTAAAATTTTATACATTACTTTGTATTGAGTATTCCATAAAAAATCATGCCAATTTTCAGACAAATTCATAAACCTTTTCAAAATTGTTAAGGGAAACAGCCACACGATTTTAAGGATATCAAGTTGTGTTGTTACCTTAAGTTACAGTGTCTGTTGTGACTACTGTTTATAAAAGTTCGATAGTTGTTTGGACTTTATTAAAACTGATCTCACTATATCAATGCAGTACAGACAGTTCTTCTTTTTCGGCTATACTTCCTGAGCTAGCGGAGAAGTTCTCTGCATTTATGGAATAAGAATTTTCTTTACTCTTTTCAGAATACCTATATAATTTTCCTTATCTTGAGCATTAATATTTGATTTAAATATGCAAATCTACGAATTGTAGCCCAGTCACTTTTTTATTTTTTTCGGCCCGAAACATGTGTTAGGCCTGATATTATTACCTATATTTTAAGGTGACATGGTTGAAATATATTTTATCAGATATCTCCGAAGAACATGGCCTGATTTTACTAATCTGAAGACATATTCTTGCATTTCAAACGAAATGACCTAAAGTAGAATGTTGTGTAGATTGTATTATAGTTTTTACAAGTAAGAGTTTACACTACATTTATTTTCAGAATTCATATCAGTTCTAAAATTCCGAAATAAAATACAGAGCTAGTATACATAGAGGACACAAGGAAATTCGCGCACAATCTCTCCACATTATCAGTCCTTGTTAAAAGATTGATCTAAACTGCTGCAAACATACTTCCTGAGATTTTTGTTTCTGACGTTTGTGTCTACGTGATATGGAGAAATGTAATTTTTAAACAGCAGTGTTTTGTTGTGTGGGAAATGGACATAATGCACAACAGTGTTAAATTGCGATCGAATGATGATGGACATAAACATGACGATTAAGATGACAATCGTAATCATCTATGCTCTTAATAGTCAAGATGGTACCACTCAACGAGTTTAATGTTATCCACTGTTCGATCTCGTCCAGATGTTGCTGTGTTTCTGCGACTGGAACAGCATCTCCTCAGAAAGGGAAGTGCTACCCCTACGGCATTTGTGGATGCTGATCGCCCACGGACTGAGTGGACGACTGGCTATGAAGATGCCATAATTGGAGCTATGGAACGGGAGTCATGGAGAAGCTCATGGGGTCTCTCATGAGAATTAAGACTGTTTTCAAGAAGGATCATCGAAGTACTTCTTGACCATCATTAGCAGCCATGCAATTGATCGCGGATATCACAATGTATCCGGACCATCGTCATCTAACGACGCGGTTTTGCAGTGGCCACTACATGAACACTTGCCGATGAGCTCCTTTCACACAATAGTCAGTGGACATATGAAGCGTGTTTTGTGCGTGAGGTGTTTCGTAAGGTCCATAGTAGACAAGGGTGAGCAGGGGCAATCCTTATTCATAAGGGAGTGTGACTATAAAGTCCACTTCAGCGTCAATGTTTGTGCTGATTATCGGGGGATCCTATTTAATTTCTGAAAAGATAACTGTTCAAGGAAGTAATACTTTTCTAAAAAAAAAATCTAATGTGGCTGCGCGTTTATCATCCTCTGTCTCTGAGGTAGAAATAGCGTTTTGAGCAAAATGGAGTTGAAGCTTGTAATTACGAAGATATTTATTGAAATCGAACAAAATACTCTTAATTAGGTTAAATACGCATTTTTATCTTATATTACATTGTTTCCAGTATGCTTCGGATCATATCGAGCCATCACGAGGAAGACAAAATAAAGGGAATTCATAGTATATGTATAATTTTAGGATTACTTTACAGGGCGCTACATATGCGTTTCTCATGTCATATAATGCAATGTGTCAACTTATTCATATGCTTCCTTGTATTTGTATCCATCACATTGTCTTGATGTAAGCCGAAACATGTCAGAGGTAATCTGGTATAAAATAACAAAGTATAGTAACATGAATAAATGCATTTTGTTGGATTTTAATACACAAAAACACATGGAAAATGCATGTATTAAGAATGAGGGTGATGTCTCTGGTAGGGGTAGAGCCCGATATAAAACCACGAAGCACTCCGTTCTAATAACCTGATAACTTGTGCCATTTGACGGCTGCGTGTATGTCGAGTGCTAAGGCTCAGAAAGTAACTGGTAGAACACTCATACTTATATTTTAACAATGAATCACACTCCTGAGATAATGTGTGCGAAATTCCTTTCACTCTGTATGAACGTAGTGCACTGTGTTTATATACCCTTCAAAGGCCCGCGATTTAAAAATATATTTTACACGTTTTTAAGCATCATGAATTAAATAAAGTTCGTTTCATCGAATATTTTATAGACTACAAACTCATCCTGTGAAGGGGAAAACATGTCAACAGTGTCTGGTGTATGTAAGTCCTGTAGGCACAATTGACTATACTTGGCTGGACATCAAAGAGGACAAAATTAATCTAGTTTGTATTAAACAATGAAGTAAAGAAATAAACAAATAAACATCTGAGGAGTCTAGAATTTTATACTGCAAGACAGTAGCGTCCTGTTTCCTAACTTACCTGTATTTCTTGCAAACATGCTCGATTTTCTAAGATGATTAAGAGATGAGACTACAACAGTGTAATTACTGGTAATTTGTTTCAAAATAAGCTAATAATTAAGTATAAGAATAGTTTATTTAAGTTGTACGAGTTCTCATGAAGTAAATTTCTCTGTACAGTACTTGATTCCTTGCTCTTTGAGGTAATAATTTCCCAGTTATTGGTCTTTAACTTATGACCCATTATGCCACAGTCTTAAATATTATGCCTATATGTTACTACTTTCCCTCTTTGGTTTGTCTTCCATTCATTTACGAACATAAACATTTTTCGCATGTCGTTGATAGTCGAGAATAATTTAATCGACTATTTTCTTTAAGAGGTAATATATTTGTAACAAGATTACTTGTAACCACGAGTTAAGTTTTAAGCCTACATCGGTAAGTGACCTCTCAAAATATCAAATATATCCTGAAAATTGTTTATATGAAATTTTGTTTGCATCTTACAGATATCTTAAAATGTTGCGTAACTTTTAAACCCCCACTGCATTTCAGAACACTCTAAATTATAACACAAGTCACAGAGAAGCGCGATTAAGAACCCTCCGAATCAAATATATTGAACTCATTTTACGAGCATATGAAATGTAACAGGATCCTGTAGATATAATTTCCGTAGTGAATACTAGTTTTCTCATTTGTGTTGAATGATCATATTTATTGCGGGGACGTGCCTTTCCCTCTTCTCAGCATGGATTCTTTGAAGCGAAAGTGTTTTTATCGAATTTATAGAATCAATATTTGTACTACGTTGCTACGCAAGCAATTCATTTGCCGTTTCATTAGTGTGCTTGTGAAGCAACGAGGGTACAACGCGGAAGAATTTATAGTTTGAGGTAATACTGATTATAGGTTTGTTGCAGAATCAGAACACAATTGGAATCAGCGGTGACATTACGACCTTGTGTTTAAGGGTGAGCGGCAGAAGGGGTGGAATGCGGCATCCCGTACAGACGCCACTGCGATGACGCAAACACGTGAAGCATATTGAAGTTCCTCTGCTGTATGCAAATGATGAATGAGTTTGTTGATTCCAGTGACCGAATAACATTTGAAAATTTGAATCATGGAATTTTTTAATGTAATATTTCACTTGTTTTCTACCTGAGTGGCAACATGCTGCTTCTCTTGTGAAATTTATGATAGCTGCCGACAAGGTTTATTTCTATTGAAAAATGATTCCGTATCAACTGATGCAATGCCTGAGCCTGTTCTTGGACTGCTTAGAATCTGAAGAAAGAGATAAGGAAATCTTGCGAAATGCTTGTAAATGTATAAGCCACCAATGCGACGTTGTTAAATATCTACCGATCGACACAGCTTATGAATGTGTGAGGCTACGTAGACTAAATGTTTAGGATGTTAATAGTTAGGGTGATTTAATCAATAGACGATGAAATGGGATTAACCTAAAAGAAGCATTGAAGAAAGAATAAGGCATTTTATTCAGCAATTATTCATCGGAAGGGACTTGCTGGAATGTTAGGCACAATAATGAGTGGAATGTTATGCTGAATCTGAGAGGCGCGGGCTGTAAAGTATGTAGCACAGAGTAAAGTCCGACTGCGGAAAATTTTGAAGATGGTAAAGAATTTTGAGACTTAAAAAAAAAGATATTTCACGACTTCTAGCCGTGACTATAAAAAATTAAACGTTTAACTTACATTAAAGCAGGTAACGCAATCCTATTACAGGCCTGGACAGGCCCTGAGGGTTCCAGGAGTTTGAAGCTCCCAGATTTCAAGACAATAGGCACATGAAGGTTGTAAAGTTGTCAGCCCTACCCACCTGCCGCCTTTACGCCTCAGGAAATATTCCTGATTCTCATTTCTGTTGAACGCAGTGGCACAGTACTTAAGGTGCTGTGCTACAAATCGGAAGGTCGCTGGTTCGATCCCAGCTAGTGTCAGTGGATTTTTTATTGACATAAAATCCTTCCTATCGCACTATGACCCTGGGGTCGACTCAGCCTCTAACAGAAATGATTATCAGGAGTATTTCCTGGGGGCAAAGGCGGCCGGTGCTTAAGGCTGACATCCTACCACCATCCTGTGCCGTTGTCACGAAATATGGGAAACTTAACTTCCTAGAACCCTCTGGGCCTCTCCAGGCCTGTAATGGGACTGCTTTACATTTTACTCATTTCTGTTAGAGGCTGAGTGAACCCCAGGGCTTAGTGAGGCCGGAAGGGAAATGACAATTAAAAATTCCAATGACACCATTGGGAATCGAACCCGCGACCTTCCGGTTTGTAGCGCAGTGCTTCAACCAGCTGCGTCACCGTG
>Ga0123352_10008472_pt1 | contig 16004 bp, 10 predicted proteins | sample TergutLab28metaG_FD_89700 | JGI IMG/M metagenome (GOLD analysis project Ga0123352, IMG submission 89700) | Labiotermes labralis P1 segment gut microbial communities from Petit-Saut dam, French Guiana - Lab288 P1 | ecosystem: Host-associated > Arthropoda: Insects > Digestive system > Gut ... | reverse complement strand
GGAGATCACTGGGGAGACCTAAGCATAGATGGGTGGATAATAATAGGATGGATCTCCAGGAAGTGGGATGTGGGTATATGGACTGGATTGGGCTGGCCCAGGATAGAGACAAGTGGCAGACGCTTGTGAGTGCAGTAATGAACCTTTGGGTTCCGTGAAATGCAGGGAATTTCTTGACTACCTGCAAACCAGTTAGCTACACCATGGAGTAAGTAAGTAAGTAAGTAAGTATTGATTTCAACTGTCTCTTTAAAATTATTAAATCTGTGTAATCTTTCCTTTTTTCAAGTAACTTATTATGTAATTTTATGCCCATATTTCCAACACTGTTTTGATAAAAAGATGGCACAACCTGATTTATGAAAGTCATGACTGCCTCTGGTATTGCATTTATGTACATAATAATTATGTTTAATATTCATATGATACATTTTTATGAACCATAGTACTTCTAAAATATAATTTGTTGCCAGGTGCCTTATGTGCCTTAAAACTATTCCTGCAGGATGGACGTCCTTTAATCCGGATAATAAAATTTATAACCTTTTTCTTTTGAAGATTAAAAATTTTTACTGTACCTATCTGTTAACTGTAATATAATACCATACTTCATAGCAGAATTGAAACATGAGTGATAAAGAATTCTAATTGAGTTGTGATTTATTACCTTTTTTAAAGATTTTATAAAAAAAATATGCCTTATTCAATTATATATAATACACAGTATATCAATATTGGCATGCCATTTTAGGTTTTCAGTGAGAGTAACACCCAAAAATTTTATACATATATGCGTAGCTTAATTACAGGGATAAGTTCTGAGAAAGGCATCGTTGGGCGATTTCATCTTTGTGCAAATGTATACTTATACAAAACTAGACAGTACTGTATAGCCTACTATGCACCTAGGCTATATGGTATAGCCTATTGCTCCTAGGCTACAAACCTGTACAGCATGTTACTGTACTGAATACTGTAGGCAATTGTAACACATTGATATTGTAATATTATATTATAACATATACTATAATATAATATACTTATATATTAAAAAAGGTAAAGTGACCCCGTTGCAGGCCCAGTGTGGCCCAGAGGGTGGGTAGAAATATAGCTCTACTCTTCCATGACCGTGGCAGCGTGCCACGGCCACACTTTACCCCTGGGAAAGACCCAGTACCCATCTTACATGAGGCTGGATAATATATATATTATAATATCATAATATTATGGGACCACCGTTGTATATGCGATCCGTCATTGACCAAAACGTTGTTATGTGGGCTATATGGTATAACTGTATTGTACATAATATTTGGTAAAGTGATGTGATGTGATGTGAACTAATTGTTTCTGATAAACAAAATTGCAGACCAAACAGTATACTAGCTTCTGGTTTAGTACCATTATGTGCAGTGGTGGTGGAAGAGTTTAAATATTTGGGAACAACTTTAACAAAATCAAAATTCTATTGCGGAAGAAATTAAGAGCAGATTGAGGTCAGGAAATGCTTGCTATCATACGGTGCAGAATCTTTTGTCTTCCAGGTTGCTATCCAAAAATTTAAAGATCAAGATATGTAGAACTATAATTTTGCCTGTTTTTGAATGGGTGCGAAACTTGGTCATTGACATTGCAGGAGGAAAGGAAGCTGAGGGTGTTTCAGAACATGGTGTTGAGGAGAATATTTGGACCTAGGAGGGACAAGGTAATGGGAGAATGGAGGAGATTGCATAATGAGGAGCTAAATGATTTGTACTCCTCACCCAATATTGTGCGGGTGATAAAATCGAAAAGAATGAGATGGGCTGGGCATGTGGCACGTATGGGTGAGGAGAGGGGGGTGTATAGGGTCTTGCTGGGGAAACCGGAGGGAAGGAGATCACTGGGGAGACCTAAGCATAGATAGGTGGATAATAATAGGATGGATCTCCAGGAGGTGGGATGTGGGTATATGGACTGGATTGGGCTGGTCCAGGATAGAGACAGTTGGCAGACGCTTGTGAGTGCGGTAATGAACCTTCAGGTTCCGTGAAATGCAGGGAGTTTCTTGACTAGCTGCAACCGGTTTAGCTTCTCAAGAAGGACTCTACACCATGGAGTAAGTAAGTAAGTATGCGCAGTGGTTCTGGTCTGATACAAGAAGGAATAGTAACATAACACACTTGTTCTTAACAACCCTGACAAAAATAAAACATTTATTTGGGGTGCAAAACAACAGGTTGGCAACTGTATAATAAATTGATTGTGGCTCTTAATTTGATAGCAGTAGTGAGCCATTGCAGTTGGGAATGTGAACTGTGGTACAAAGATCATGAATACATACACATTATGGTTATAAGGGTCACGGTGATGTTTACATATTACAGCTAAACAACATGACATGTACAGATTGGGTACTTAAGTAATGTGGTCTTTACAAATAGGACAGTAAAATAACAATTATACAAATTGCTATACAGAACCTGAGAGCAATGTAGCAGAAAAATATGCTTTCAATTTGCTCATAATGTATTGCCACTGTGTCAATTCCACATGGAATCGATAAATTAAATTGATTGGGTGCAATGATAACAGCGTATTCACACAAAAACCAGTTTTAGTCCAAAGCAAGTTGACTCCACCTTTTCTATCACAGAAGGAAAAATATATCTTCCCTGCAATTCACTGGAACATGTGGTGTTAGATGTGCAATGTGACTAGCTATCATTGTAGATTGTCTGGATCCATGACTGTGCATAAAGGAACTCCCACTCAGGGCACAAAGGGCCCATTATTAAGGCCTAGGTGCATTGGGACCGTGAGGCCCTGAACCCAAGTGCAATCTAACCCCCACTCATATCAGTTCTTAGTACTTTAATTTTGTGACTAGTATGAGAAATGTAATATGTGTGGCATCTCTTACACTTCTGCATGGCAGACTGCCTGTCTTGTGGTTCACATAATGTAGCTCTAGTGACAACAAAAATCTGTCTTTATTTTACCTACTGGCCATGTTCTTTATGAGTTCAAGGAAACAATTATTTTCTGTTTATACAAATTGGTAATCAGAGGGGTTGGTTTTTCTAGTGTGATCCTGAACGTCACTTAAAAACAAGATCTCGGGCAGGTCGCAAATCCAAGTCCCACAAGTCGGAAAGTGAAGAGTATGACAGTCTCGGCTCTGACAGTGACACTGAGCAAGGCACCTCCAGCCGTACTGAATCATCCAACCACTTAGATGACCCTGGCCCTGGGTTAGGCAGGGCTGGCATTCACAGACCAGCCCATCACAGTAAGTTAGTATTTTTTCTAGCAATCAGTGTATGTCCATTTTTATCTTTTGCTGTAAAGAAGTCCTTCAATAGAACAACATCTATATTTCTTCATATAGAATAGAATTACCCAGACATTTGGCCCTGTGCAACACCTGATGCAGTAAAATTAACTTACCCAGACACACTTAGCATACTGAAACACACTGTAAGATGGCCACGTTAATTGACTGCTGTCATGCTGTCTAGATATACTCACTTTAAATGGTGTAGCAAAGAACTGGGATATCTACCTAACCATTTGCAACATTATTTAAATGTACAGTATCCTGTCCTGACTGTGTCTGACCAGTTATTTTAGACATTCTGTTTGTGCTCTATGTTAATGTTTGAGGGCAGCAATATACATTTGATATTATCATATGCCATTGTATTGCATATTGCATTTTCAAAGTGAATGCTGTTCTTTGCATAGAATCAATGAAACAGATCTGTTGCACGTTTGTGTATCTGTTGATTTCAGCAGTTCAAGTACAAAAGTAGAATTACTGCAACAGGACATAAGGGCAGAAAATGAAGTGGGTAGTGACTGGTGTTTGAAGAAATTATTGTTGTTGTTGTTGTTGTTGTTGTTGTTGTTAGCAGTGGTGGTAGTTATGTGCTTATGATGATGATGGTGATGGTGGTGGTGGTAATGTGCTTTTGGTGGTGGTGGCATCAGTGCTGGAGGTGGTGGTTATGAGTTTATGTAGTGGTGGTAGTGGTGGTGATGGTGGTAGTTATATGCTCAAGGTGGTGGTTGTGTTTGGTGCTTATGTGCTTATGGTGATGTTGGTGGTGGCTGCATCAGCGATGAAGTTGGTGGTGGTTTTGGTGGTTATATGCTTATGGTGGTGGTGGTGGTGGTGGTGGTGCTTATGGTGGTTGTGCTTGTGGTGGTGGTGGTTGTGGTGGTTATGTGCTCATGGTGGTGGTGGTGGTGGTTATTTGCTCGTGGTGGTGGTGGTGGTGGTGGTGGTGGTGAGGTGCTGATGGTGGTGGTGGTGGGGTGGTCGTGGTGGTGGTGGTGGTGGTTTTGTGGTTTGGTGGTGGAAGGATCGGCATTGGAGGTGGTGGTGGTGGTGGTGGTTATGGTTGTTATGTGCAATTGATGGTGGTAGTGGTGATGTGCTTGTGGTGGTGGTGGTATGTTTTTGGTGGTGGTGGCATCAGCATTGGAGGTGGTGGTGGTGGTGGTGGTGGTGATGTTTTCCATTTCCTCCAGATGAACCCTGCAGCAGTACCTCAGAACTGGTCGTGTCATCTCCCTAATTCTCATTTCCTTTAATTTCATAATTGCCATGTCATGTTTGTTGTTGTAAGTCTGCAGTGTTTATGTTCATAATGAGATACAGGATGTTTTCCTATTTGCAACACCTTATGTAGTCTTGAAATATCATACAATCTCCATGTACCTTGCTGGCCCTCTTACCTTGTTCCCTGTATTAAATCGCTCTTTCATTATTCTGCAGGCCAATTAACATTTGTTATTGGTATAAAATTTGTGTGTATTTGGTGGTTTGTTTGTTTGTTTTGTTTGTTGTTGTTGTTGATGTTTTTGTTGTTTTTGTTTTTGTTGTTGTAGTATTTTGTGTCTGAATTATATATGTGCAAATCATTTACATTAAATTCTCATTAACCCTTTAAACGCCAAATTAAATATCACCTGCCATTTGCTGGCATTATTAGGAGCTCACCATATTCTGCATGTTAACAGGATAAGGGTTAACTGTAGCACATTGGTAATATTTTGTTTCAATTTGAGCTGTAAGTTAAGATTACAGGATATAAAAAATAAAGCCTGTAAAAGGCAAAATAAATGTCCTCATCTGTATCAAAGACCAGCAAAATGTAAATAATGCAATGAATTCTGTATGGACAACCAAATGTCAGCATGACATGTCAGATGCTCTGTACTGATAGGAACAGATCATGATCAGTGCCTGATGATGACTGAGATCAAAGCTGGATCCTGAAACACTGAATATACTTTTATTACAAATGTGTTTCATTACCTGAGAATTTTCCTTCTTTTTTCTTCACCGCCTCCCTCTTTAGAGAAAGTGATAGCCTTAGGAGTTATATGCTGTCCCTTGTTCAGGTGACTAATTGTCTTTGTTTGGACAATTTCTTGTTTTTATATTTCATAATAATGGCCACATTTGAAATAAAATGCAGGAACTTTGGACTAATGGTTTAGTACACTAAACACGGAGACCAGTGGGGCATCCCAGGAATGTGTGTTCTTTTAACTGCTTTTGCTAAACTCATAAACCCATACACCTGCTTTCTACTGCAAGATACCATAGAGCTGGCTGCAATAAACTGTCATGATTTAGGCAAAAAATATACTATGTTTGCGCTTTTGATTTGCCTCAACTCTTGAGATGTCATGTGGTGAATCCATTTGCACCAACAAGTGCCTTCGTTGTACCTCCCCAAAATTCTTAATTTTTTGTATTGATCTCTCTTCTATGTTTTGCTATCCCACATTTTCATATTTCATTGAGTAAGCTGACATGTGCATAGAAATATATCTCTTTGTTTGACAGATTTCCTTTACCACACACAAGAATCAAGTACGTCAACAGAGCCGTCACCAATTTCTGAACACAGAATATCTCCTTGCCGCAAAAAACTCAGGTAAGGCACACATCTTGAGTTCTTTTAACTGCAGGTTTCCTTGGCCCCAACACCAGTCTTCTGACAGTGCAGTTGTTCTGTAATTGTCCGGAACACCATAAATGTTGGGGCTGAACTAACTTGACAGAGCACTTGTTCCTTCCAAAGCTTTTGTATTTGTTCTTATAATAAAGCCAACTAGATGCACTGATTTCTCAAATTTAATTTTGGAATAAAATTGTACATGTTTCGGACAGTTCCTCTATCCTTCATCAGGAGTTCTTCACTGTACACACAACAATGGTGTATGTCATACAGGTTTGTTGACAGCTTGCGAGCAGGATCCGGACAGAGTTCTGTCCTGATCCTGCTCGCAAGCTGTCGGCAAACCTGTATGACATATACCATTGCTGTGTGTACAGTGAAAAACTCCTGATGATGGACAGAGGAACTGTCCAAAAGGTGCAGATTTTTATTCCAAAAATAAATTTGAGAAATTAGTGCAACTAGTTGGTTTTATTATAAGAATTTATCACGATGCACTGTCACCTGAACGTCACAGTATTTGTATTTATTTGCATCCATTGAGTCACAGTCACTGAACAAGTCACAACAATATACAAACCATGCCATCAATACAAATAAAACGTATGTTACAAATATGAACATTCCACAGACAAAGGCCACAACATGACTAAAGAAGTACATAAAATTACAGGCATATGAGTAATCATACTTATTTACTTTAGTTCCCAATACACACAGCTACTACAATGCTGCCTGTAAATATCCTTCTACCATATAAAAAGCATTTCACAAAAGTATTGATTTCAACTCTGTTTTATAACTGTTAAATGTATGTAATCTTTTTATCTTTAATTTTTTCATTTTATGAATGTGAAATGCTGTCAGTTCACATCATTGTCTTTCAGTGTTAAAAACTGCATGTATCCTGCATTATTATTATTATCATCATCATCATCATCATTCTTGTTATCAACTTTATTATTTACAATTGTGGGGACACTCACAAGTCATTCCACCTCCTATTCAATCCCATTTCACCTCACAGCACTCCTTCCTCTATCCATACACCAATCAACACACCGACCTAGTCAACAGCAGCTTAACCACCACAGCAAACCACTTTCTCACTCCCTCCTTCTCTGTCTGCTTCCACGAACAAAGAAAACGGCCCCTGGCAAGTGGAACTACCGTCTGGAAGCCACGCACATGAGCTCTGCCATCCAGCCAATGGCTGACCAGCTGTGACCTGTATAAAAACAAGCCATCTGACCAGCGAAAGGAAAAATTAAACCAGGGAAGGATCCAGCACTGCCCTCTTCCTGTCGGCCCATTAGTCTCTTGGACACGATAGAACCATTACTGTAATTTTAGCCAAGTACTGTGTAAAGCTCCCTGATGATGGATCCCTTGTGATCCGAAACATGTTGGAGCAATTTTAAATATTTTTAAAAATTTATAATAATTCTAATTGTATCTACAAATTATATATTTGTGCATCTGTTGGATAATAAAGTGTTTTAATCATCAAACTGTTATGTTTTAGGTGTTCTGAAACGTTGGCATATAAAATTCAGACATCGGGGAATTACCCAGAAGGAATCATACAACATTCTAAATCCTTGTGTTTGTATGTGTAGAGGTTCACTAATACAGCTGGACAGAAGGGTGTAAAAACTGATGTAATGTAGTAACCCTGTTAGCACACATGTCCTAGTATATAACATTTTATTTCTTTAGAAGGTGTACTTCAGAGATGCTGCAAGCAGAATCAGAAGCCCTGGTTCTGCCACCAAGTGGCTTTGGTGATATCAACACACATGAACCCAGTGAAGCTGAATGTGATATTGGCATGGACATCAACCTAGCTCGAAAAATCCGGCTTCATAGCCATGACTTTACCATTGCTGTGTGAGACTCAGTGATAGGAATGCTGTCTTCATATTGTGTTGAAGCTGCAGTGTGAAATCATTAGTGCTACTTTAGAGCCAGTATTTGACATCAACTAAATACCAAGGAATAGGTCAAAGGAAAGCTGTCCCTGTGCACACAATGAAGGTGTATGGGGGTAGTGGATATATAGCTCCACTCATTCTTAACCTACATTCATTAGGAGGACGGACCCCAGAGGTAGTGATGATGCTTTGGAGAAGAGAAACATTTCTAGTCTATGCCAGGAATGGAACTGCAATTCCATCGTCGTCCACCAATAGTCTGGTTCCTCTATCAATTATGGTATTGCAGCTCCCAGTTTAATTTACAGGATATATTAATTTGATTTGTCTCATTTGGTGGTAATACTGGCTGACAAGAATACCGCGATTGGGCCTGGATGAACATTGTTAAGGTTCCATGTACAGTGAAGGAATTATTTTCTGTATGAAGTCCAGACAGTGTCTAATGTATTATAATATTGTGGTTCTTCCTTTTCCAAAAATTGTAACAGTTAGTTCCTTAAAAACCTCTGTCAGCACTATGGCCTCCCTCACTGACATCTACATGATTACATTATCACACAATATAATAACAATTAGGTAGTTTTTCACCCTTTATATAAGCCACACAGGCCCTTAGGGTGAGTAGAGGTATAGCTCTACCCTTTTCTAGGATCTTCAGCACTAGATGGGGGTGGGGTAATACCGATTATTGAAGCTCAAATTAGCGTCCACTTCCAGGGTCATCAGTGCACACCTTTGTTTCCCCATATATCCTGACATGTTTGAACTAGACTGTTGTCCTCTTTCTACACCATGCCATCCCATTTCTTTATGACATGTCCTCTTTCTTTACCTACCATCCTCTTTCTTTACCTATCATCCTCTTTCTTTACCTACTATACTTTTTTTTTGCTGTACTGTCCTTGTTCTACACCATCCACTTTCTTTACCTATAATCCTCTTTCTAGACCTACCATCCTCTTTCTTTGCTATTCTGTCCTCGTTCTACAAATTACCATCCTCTTTTTTCACTGTACTATCCACTCTCTTCAAAGTACTATCTTCTTGGGATGTGGGCAGAGTTCCAAGACTCTACAGAATATATTTTCCAACAGTAACAGTCTTCTTGTTGCTTTACAGTCTGTATTTGCATTGGCAGTAAGTTTGTTCCACTGGTCATGTTACATTGAACTTGCCTGGTGAATTTAGTTTGATGTATTAAAACCCCACTAATCCCTTCTTTTTATATAAACCATTACTTTCCTGACAGTTTCAGCAAGTAAAGTGTTTATATCAAACATATCCACATGTCTTCTCCATCTGTTGTGGTCACATTTCACCAGGGCTTTTGCTTACATCCTTACTGTCTTGTGCATGACACTGCCCACTACACCACATGCTTTGGTCACCTTTTCTTGTAAAAGCTTTCACCAGTTTTTAACTCTGCCTCTGCATTCAGAAAGTCATGTACAGAAAATACGATTCCACAACCCTGACTGTGGATGACTTCATGTCCACACTGATGATAAGCTTACTCCTTTGTCATGTGAGCCCAGAGGTGAAGTCAGGCTGCATCAAGGGCCACAGTCTGTGCATCTGTGCTGTGCCACACTGTTACAGCATATCCCAAGCTAGTTTAACGCTCTACTTATGTATAATATATTGATCAGGTGGGTAGAAATACAGTGTTAGTACAGCAGGCAGAGAATAGGTAACACCATGATGGGGAAACTAACAGTTCCCACAAACATGTGAACATTACGGATTATTCCTTAAACCTTAGCCACCGAATGACATATATATATGTCGTGCAATGAGCCCTTTAAAAAGCTGAACAGCCACTAAAGTGGCCGGGAGGGGGATTTAATTCCGGCGTCAAAGGGTTAATATGTGTCAGCTGTGCATCTTCTCCTTGTTATTATTACAGATAGTTGGTACTCTGCAGTGTATGATAAAAATGGGACAGACAAATCCAGATAATTTTTCTCACAATGTGTATTAAGGGAAGTTGAGATGAAATGCACGCAGGCAGGCAAGCAGGTGATTGTATAAACACATGATGCCAGAATAATCATATTTTGTGTGTACAAGCTTGTATTGAAGCAGGGAGCATTACTGTCTACAGGGAGTGACATAGCACCACGTTTGCTGTAAGCTCAGACTGACATGTTGGGGTTATTTAAACATACAATTTGCAGAACTTGCCTACCTACTTCATAGTTTCTGTACAGTTGGTATGAGTGCATTGTGCAGTGCAGTCTTCTGAGCAGCACTGCCACTGTAAGGAGGGGGTGGAGGATTCATAGACATCTACTGTGTTACATTAACACCCCCATGAATAGAGGCAGACTTAGTACATAGCAGCTGCAATAGCGCAAAGTGGACTATTCAGTTTGCATGTTCTTTGTCATGGTAAATTCCAACACCATCATCATTCAAGTAAGTCATGTAATTTTGGTTTAATATATCATTTGTAATTATGTTGTTGGGCAGTGTCAAATTTAAATCTATATTCTGAAAACTTATGGAGTTTTGTTAAATTTGTAGGGATTTGTGTTTTACCGAGATGACTATTCTGAAGATGTATTTCTAATAATACAGTATTTGTATTTCTAGTAATACAGGGTTTGGATTTTACTTGGTGTAGAATGTCTGGATAAGATTATCAGGCTGTATTTCATGTACTGTTTCAGTGATGGTCACAGAAGAATACAGGAATGTGCAAGTTAGTTAAATTATTAAATAAGAATATTACAAATTTTGGGGTAATTTTAATTAATGCAGAAACCTTGAAACATGTGTGATATTTTTAAGAAATTACTATTACATTTTGTGTAACTGGATATGAAAAACACAAAACTGAAATATGTTTAAAAATGAGGAATTCTTGTTTTAATTTTCCTTGCTGTTTTCAGTGTAATTTTTCATTTAGAACTGAAATCTTTAAGTGTGAGGGATTAAATCCCTTTCAAATCATTGAAGCCATAACCAGTGTGCCTCAATTATTGCAGTACATATTGTAATTTAAAAAATTATGGTTCTAGTGAATTATGTAGATCTTGTTTCTGTTGCTTGTTTGAATTTCATTTGCTAGGCTAGTAAATTTATAAAGTGTTCTTGTTCAAGTAATTTGAATTGTGTCTGTTAACTGTACAAGAACTTGGCAGTTTGTCTAGTAAATTTAATATCACTTGGCAGTTTGAGGGTGTAGGAGGTCGTGCAGTTGGTTGAGGCACTTTGCTACAAGCCAGAAGGTCATGGGATCAATTCCTGATGGAGTCATTGGGATATTCATGGACTTATCCTTCTGGCTGCACTCTGGTTCTGGGGTTGACTCAGACTAACAGAAAAGAATATCAGGGTTGTCTGCTGGGATAAGAATAAATGGTGGCCAGTGCGTAGAGCTGACAACATTACCACCTTCAGGTGCTGACTGTCTAGAAATTCTGGGAACCTTAACCTCCTGAAGGCCTAAGGGCCTGTCCAGGCCTGTGTAAGGATAGCTTTACCTTTTACCTGGCAATTTGTATAGTAATTGTACAGTACTTGGCATTATACCATACCACTGGTTATGAATGAATCACATTAGGTTTTATTTAATGTGTTTTGGTTTGTTTAGCAATATGTTCAGTATTTAAGATCATAGCACTGATTGAGAGGATGATAAGTGGATATTGAAGGAAACTGTCATAGCCTAAGTTGTGGTACTAATACCGGATTTGTGTCAAGGGACTGATGTTATGAGGGTTATTAGTCAGAACAGCTAGTCCAAAATCTGAGGCCGGGACTTACTGATGACATGAGGGATATAAGTCAGAACAGGTAGTCCAGAATCTGAGGCTGGGACATACTGATGACAAGAGGGATATAATTCAGAACAGCTAGTCCAAAATATGAGGCTGGGACTTACTGATGACATGAGGGATATAATTCAGAACAGCTTGTCCAAAGTCTGAGGCTGGAACTTACTGATGACATGAAGGATATAAGTCAGAACAGGTAGTCCAAAATATGAGGCTGGGACTTACTGATGACATTAGGGATATAAATCAGAACAGGTAGTCCAAAATATGAGGCTGGGACTTACTGATGACATGAGGGATATAAGTCAGAACAGGTAGTCCAAAATCTGAGGCTGGGACTTACTGATGACATGAGGGTTATAAGACAGAACAGGTAGTTCAAAATATGAGCCTGGGACTTACTGATGACGTGAGAGATATAAGTCAGAACAGCTTGTCCAAAATCTGAGGCTGGGATTTACTAACATTAAGCTGAATGCTAACTCTCAGGTTTGACATTCAGTGAACCACATTGTGGTCTGAATTTATCATGTTAATGTGAACGTATATTTAGATACATGCACAGTCTTTTACACACTGAATTATCTGTGACCGGCAGTGATATTTGTAATATGACTAACGAGAGTTATATTCAAAATATTTTGGTGTGAACGTAAATATATGGATATTGTGAAATACCAGTTTATCTGTTTTACTGATAACATGGTACAATGAAGTTGAGATGTAAAACATGCTACACACATTGTTAAGATGCATTTTATCTCTCAATTTTTGTGAAAAAAAAATTGTTAAGAATTTAAATTAATGGAATAAAATTATATCACATTAAGAAGTGTGTGTCTTTTCTTTTAACCTCATTCTACTAATCCCATGATTTATGATGTAAGATGAGATCTTGTCCCCCTTCCAAAACTAACACACATACTGTATAGTAACTTAATAAGTTCTTAGGGCAAACTGATGATGGTCTACATACAGGGCGAAAATATGTAGTTGTATATTATATATTGCTACTAATTATAACATTGTGTTCATGGCTGTATGTATATATAGATATAAACACACTACAGCTTTGTATCATTGACCTAACACAAGGGGTTGAGACACCTTAACAGTGGCGTACCGAGGAGGGGGGGGTTCAACCCCCCCCCTCCCTAAATTCTGAAGGCCCTCCAAATTCGTGCCAAACTCAACCCAATTGTGAAAACTGTTAAAAATTGCTGAATTTAGGGTACCAACACCCCAAGATGTTCGGAAAAAAGGCAGTAAAATTCTAAAACTACCTATGTTCGCAATTGTTTTACATTAGCAATGACATATAAATTTTTTGTCATCATAAATTAAGAGAATTTTACTATATGAAATGAAATTTCTTGTACCAAATTACAGTTGCCTCCAGAATCCCTGACTAGGGGGCTATGACCCCCAGATCCCCGTTCTCTCTGTCCTCAACTGAATTTGTTGAACCCCCACCCAAACAAAATTCCTGGGTACACCACTGCACCTTAAGACTCAAGGAACGTTTCATGATGTGTAGCTATACTGTACTGAGGACAGTAAAGTAGTAATAACTTATTATAGCACATGAACTTCCACCAACATGCACCATTTTTATTTATGCTGGTAGTGCCCGACGTCCAGTGTAATTTTAATCAAGATATTATTTTCAGTGATGTTGGGTCCATTACGACATTGAAAGGCTAAGTTTCGAGACTGAAGGAGTGACTCATCTGACTCGTATCTCTCAACGTGACATTATTTTAATCTTCTATTTCTTCTGTTATTTAAACAGTTGTGTTTTCTTTCTCTTTCTGCTTTATGAGGAATTCTTAATTATTATGGAAGATTTAAATCTCAGTTGCAAGGCCAGTGTTGTTGGACACTAAGGACCCTATCAATGTCACAGAATTCCCATATCTCTTTAGCAAATTACTTAAAATTGAAAACAAATGTGTTGAAATAATTATTAAAATTTCTCTTGCATCCACTTTCTGAAATTTAATTTTTTTTTTAATCAGTAACCGGTAATCATGTGTAGACAACAGGAACTACCCCGAATCATCATTGTCATGACAGGAATCATGGGATTAGGAAAATTTTCCATTTGTGTTGATAATGCCTGTATGTATTATGCAACTGCAAAGGGAAGGGAGAAGATCCTAAAATTATTTGTTTTTCCAAGAACGTTTAGTCCAGATGTAACCATTACATACTACTGCTAACAAAGAATGCAATTGTATATTTGTCCTGGTGGAGGTTGTCTTGTGGTCGTGCGTCTTGAATGTCTTTATGAATGGGAAACGCTGTAGAGTCAGATGGGAAAAACATGTCGTGGATGTGGTGGTGCAGTAACTGAGGGAGTTCTTTGCTTAGATCATCTCACTGATTGACTGGTATTGCAATGAAACGTCTGTCTGGCTGCCCATGGGTACTGCTTGTATTGGCCTCTACTCCTTTATCAAGGACAATCCTTAAATGGATTTTATTGGAAGAGCCCTTGTATGTCAGACAATGAAATGAATTCTTGTTTTATAATAAGTTTATTATATTCCTCTACTTGTTTCGAGCACTATTGTGCTCATCATCAGGAGGTCAAAATTGTATTATACAGCAGGTGGTATGATCACACTCTGTAGGTGGCCGTCCAGTGCACAGGTGAACTGGACAGCCACCTACGGGTGTGATGATATCAGATGCTGTATAATACAATTTTGACCTCCTGATGATGAGCACATAGTGCTTGAAACATGTAGAGGAATATAATAAACTTATTATAAAACAAGAATTTGTGCATTAAGTTGGTCAGTTACTAGGATTTATTTGCCATATTGTGCCAGCTATGATGTCACATCAATTTTGAACTTACCTTTTACTTACTTACTTACTTACTCCATGGTGCAGAGTCCTTCTTGAGAAGCTAACTGGTTTGCAGCTAGTCAAGAAATTCCCCGTATTTCACGGAACCCGAAGGTTCATTACCACACTCACAAGCGTCCGCCATCTGTCTCTATCCTGGACCAGCCCAATCCAGTCCATATACCCACATCACACCTCCTGGAGATCCATCCTAATATTATCCACCCAACTACGCCTAGATCTCCCCAGTGGTCTCCTTCCCTCCGGTTTCCCCACCAAGACCCTATAAACCCCCCTCTCCTCACCCATACGTGCCACATGCCCAGCCCATCTCATTCTTCTCGATTTTATCACCTGCACAATACTGGGTAAGGAGTTCAAATCATTTAGCTCCTCATTATGCAGTCTCCTCCATTCCCCCATTACCTCGTCCCTCCTAGGTCCAAATATTTTCCTCAACACCATGTTCTGAAACACCCTCAGCTTCCTTTCCTCCTGCAATGTCAACAACCAAGTTTCACACCCATACAAAACAACAGGCAAAATTATAGTTCTATATATCTTGATCTTTAAATTTTTGGATAGCAACCTGGGAGACAAAAGATTCTGCACCATATGATGATAGCATTTCCTGACCTCAATCAGGAAATGCTTGCTATCATGCTTACCTTTCAATCATTTGCCTTATATGAACAGGTATTAGATACACTTTGAATGTTACTTTCATGAAAATATTAAAAGAAAATAAGTAAAACGCATATGTTTATTAAAAGCCTTACTTGCATATGACATAACTATCAGAATCTTCTAACAAACAATAAGTTACAAAAGAGTAGACACCATCAACACAACTTTTATTGCACATGTCCTCAATCAATAACTATTATTGAGTCAAAATGTTTAGACAACTCTTCATCATTACCAGGCCCTCTAATCACCATAAAATTATGAACACAATTGCATTCAGTGTGCTGAATAATTGAGATATCATCATCATCATCATCCCATCCACAGTCAGACCTCGATAGACTTGTTTCAGCATCATCTAATAGTCTCTTCAAACATCTTCCAAGTTGTGTTCATCCAACTGGTCTACTATTCTGCATTAATTTTGGCATCCTGTTTTCTTCGTTCTTGTTACATGTTTTAGCATATTTGATTTGTATCATCCTAGTTTCTCATCAGCTGGTTCTACTGTCAGCTCTTCCATAATTTCTTCATTCCTTTTGTTGTCAAAAAGGGTTCTTCTTAAATGTCAGTTTTACATCCAGTATGCAACATGTTGCTAATCTTTTTCACTATAATCAGTTATTATTAAAAACTACAATGTTTGTAATATGCACAGGCTATTTGGTTGTTTAATCATGTTTGTAATTTTTGTTTGGGGGGGGGGGGGTTCAAAAAATTCAGTTCAGGACAGAGGACAAAGAGAACAGGGATCCGGGGGGGGAGCCCCCTAGCCAGGGGTTTTG
>Ga0123352_10008471_pt1 | contig 16005 bp, 14 predicted proteins | sample TergutLab28metaG_FD_89700 | JGI IMG/M metagenome (GOLD analysis project Ga0123352, IMG submission 89700) | Labiotermes labralis P1 segment gut microbial communities from Petit-Saut dam, French Guiana - Lab288 P1 | ecosystem: Host-associated > Arthropoda: Insects > Digestive system > Gut ... | reverse complement strand
GCTAACCTCTAAAGTTGCATTTTATATATTTATTCAACAAATATAGGTACTGAATATTTTAAACATGGTATATACTCTCTGTTTTTTTCTCTTCAAAATGCAGTTTGTTTCATAATTCTAACGCATTCGGTTCCTGTGTATTATTCACATTTTATATACAGTGTGTGCCAAAATTTAAAAAAATAATTCCGGCGCCAAAAGGTTAATCAGACATATTGAATGAAATACATATCTTAGACTTAGGTCGTTCTGCATTTATGTCGTTTGCCCCCCAGACCCAATACATTAAGCCAAGTGCGCAAATTAGTACGTATGATGCTGAAGATTCTTTCGAGTTGCTACACCTCCATGAACAGGAGCCCAAGCTAGGCGATCTTATTGAAATTTGGAAGCTAAGTGCTCTTGAGGAAGCTAACTGTGCATAAACATAAGCAGAGGACCATGACAATTTCAAAGCCGGGGCTCGTACTCGTTGCAGCTGGAATTAGGATACCTGAGGACACTGATTCAAGCGAGCAGCAAGCAGCAACTACCACAAAAGTACCTACGAGGACGTCTGCTCACTATGAAGAGATTCTGAAGGAGAAGAGGTCTGTGTCTTGCCACACTTCGGAGCTTCATTTCTTCAAGTCATCTTCAGGAACTCGTGAGTCGCCACCTGTATTGTTGATTGTTGGACATTGGAGATGATGTTCCATTTGGCCCGCCTTCAGTTCAGGAGGAAGTGCCTCCTCCTCCTCCTCCTCAAACTGTAATTTCATCTTTTTCTAAACTTTTTATAAACAGGAATATACTTTTTTCTTCGTCAAAAACAGATCGTCTGGAGTCACTCTCCCCACATTCACATTGCGTTTCTGGGAATATCTGTCTGGACTAAGGTCACCAGTCTCGGAACCATCCACGACATCACTTCGGAAGATGGCTGTATTAACATACCGACAAACCACACGAGAATGTGTAATACAAAAGAAGGAATATTAATAAGATTAATACGGCAGTTAAATCAGAAAGTATTACAACTGTGGCACTAAGGATGACGCGGTTAAGAGAATAATTCATTTCTCCATTAAACACACGATAATATGGTGAAAACGTTGATGACTCAGTAAATCTTAATAGTAATTACGCCATGCGGTACATAAAGGACATAGTTTCTAACAAATTTGGCAGCCTGGCCTGTTCCAGTTCAGAATAAACTTCTGAAATGGTGAGTCATACTCGGACATTTGGCAGGACTCCATGGACGGATAATCGGTCATCGCATGAAAAACTGCTGATCAACAAACTATTCTGAAATTTGAAGGTTGTTTGACCGTGCATCTTCCTCATGAAATAATATTGAATGCCAACTTGATGCAACAAGGTAATTTTATTGATGTATTCTTAGCTCGACATGTTTCGGGCGCATACGCCCATCATCAGGAGTTGCAGCATATGGTTTTCTGCACCTATATTGTGGATGGGTAGTGGTCTTGAGAGCCGCTGCGTAGGTCTTGTGTACGGTGCGGAGGCACGGTACCCTCCGCACCGTACACACGACCTACGCAACGGCTGTCAAGACCACCACCCATCCACAAACTCGGTGCAGAAAACCATATGCTGCAACTCAACATCTAATGCTCCTGATGATGGGCATATGCGCCCGAAACATGATAGCTAAGAATACATCAATAAAATTACCTTGTTGCATCAAGTTGGCATTTCACATTATTTTATTCCTGAAACTTTTAATGAGTGTTTTGTTGCTACCGCAGAAAATGTTAAAAGACAAAGTAAAAATAATCTTACAAATAGTATAATAGTATTGACAATCATACTCATTTTATGGCACAAGTTTTTAATAAACTTTACCCAAGTGTGGGATGTAAAAACACGACAACGAAAGAAATTGAGCAAATTATAAAATCCCTCGAAACAACACACTCATTTGGGTATGATGAGATATCCACAGAGGTCCTGAAAGAAACTGCCCTTTCACAAGTTCCCCACTAAATTACATATGCAATAAAATACTGTTATGGGGTGCATTTCCAGATGGATTAAAATATGCAGTAATAAAAAAACCACTACATAACAATGGTGATAGGTGTGAGGTGTCTTAACTATAGACTTGTATCACTCTTAACATCATTCTCAAAAATATTTGAAATGGTAATGCAGACAAGGATTTTAAACTGCCTCACCAAACAGGCCTATAATATAGTAAGCACTGAACAATATGGTTTCAGGATAGGACTGAAGACAGATAATGCAATTTAAAAACTAACAAATGAGATTTTAAATGCTATGAACAATAAACTACCAGTAGGAGGAATTTTCTGTGATTTGGAGAAAGCATTTGATTGTGTTGATCATGATATCCTATTTTTTAAATTGAAATTTTATACAATCAGTGGCAAGGATCTTGCACTTTATCATTCTTATCTGGATAACAGACATTTTAGAACAGCAATATATAATGACAGTGATGACAGTAATAAAGTTTAAGGCTGGGCTAAAGTAAGACATAGAGTCCCACAAGGCTCTGCTTTGTGACCTCTACTTTTTCTTCTATACATAAATGACTTACCCAAGATTATAAATAAAAATTCAGCACCTATAATATTTGCTGATGATACTAGTATCTTATTTACTCATTCTAATCTGATAGATTAAAAAAAAACATTCACACAGTCTTTGCAACTTTAAATAAATGGTTCAGAGCAAACCAATTATCTCTAAATTTTAACAAAGCAAACTATGTACACTTTACAACTAAGAGAAATATGTCAGTTAACTTCAAAATAGGCTTTAAGAATAATTTCATCACCAATAGCACCTACACGTAATTCCTGAGGGGTGACAATGGATAATACTCTGTCTTGGAATAATGATATTGATTTACTCATGAAAAAATTAAGTACGCTTGCTATATAATTGGAAATGCCAAAACATACATGTCTGCCTCATCGTTAAAAATGATTTATCATGCTTTCTTTCACTCAGCTATGAGTTATGGAATTACATTTTGGGGAAACTCGTCACACAGTTCCAGAATTTTCTGCATGCCAAAAAAAAAAAAGGCAATTAGAATTATGGAAGGATGTGGAAATAGAGTTTCATGCAGAAATTTATTTAAGAAATTACAAATTTTGCCTTCAACATCACAATGTATGTTACCTTCATTAATGTTTGTAGTTCGAAACAAAAACTGTTTCTCAACAAACACTGAAAATCACACCAGACAAAGAAATAATTTATACCTGCCTCAAGCAAACTTAACCATTTATCAAAAAGGAACTTACTATTCTGGGATAAAAATCTGTAATAATTTACCCTTGGATATTAAGAATGTCACTGGCAACCAAAAAAAGTTTAAAATTGCTCTGAAAAAATGTTTATACTTATTCATTTAATACAATGGAAGAGTATCTTAGTCAATCATGAATTATGTACTGTATCACAAAATCCCTCAGTATATTGGTACTAGTTTTGAGGTTCTATCTATGTACATTATAAGTATTCACTGATTGTCTGTTATGAACTGATCACATTTCCTTGTATAAACTTGAGGTGTCTTATTTATGTATTATATTCATAAATTATTATTGTTATTATTATTATATGTATTTTATTGTCAAGACTCATTCTGTACTGTGCCTGTTGTTATCTAATGACAAGTTCTATACCCACTTAGGTGGATCTCTGGAATACTGAATAAATGAATATGAATAAGACGGGGGAACACCGAACACCAAGAGAAAAAAAAGCGGGCAGACATCATTCCCCAAGCGGATATCAAATTCATGATCCTCACGTTCAAGCGAAATTAGCACGCGCCGTAGAGTGTGGCTTATTGCCTGAACACATCAAATAAATTCGCCCAAGACTTTTGTTGTAAATTTAACGTAACAATGTGTAATTTCAGAAGAGAGCAGATCTCTTCTCATATTATACTTCAACGAGATTCGTTGACATGTATTACAGATTAGGTACTACGATTTCCTTATTGTGCGTTCATTTATGACTCAGCATCTTCAGGGTTGCGTGTCGTCCGTCATAAGAATTATTATGTGATACTACAAAAGTTTATAAAGGTATGCCGCGGACACTAGATGAAGAGTCCGTAGAAAGTAACTGTGCAATACAGACAGAAGTCGCCCATGTGTTTCAGCCGGGATAGCGTAGCTGATATAGCACCTATGCTAAAAGCTGATCAGTCCGGGGTTCGAATCCCGGTCGAACGTCCACACCGCGTCTAAGGCCCAACCATCCTCCTATTCAATATGTACCGGTGTTCCTTCCCGGGAGTAAACCTTCCGAGACGTGATGTTCGCCATTCACCTTCCAAGGACGAGGTTAAGAATGAATGGAGCAATACCTCCCACCTGCTTGCATTCGTAGTGTGCAAAGGGACAGCTTTACCTTACTCTTTACATGCTTGACACCACACTACGATGACATACAGAGGGTTTTGGTAGCATGGCACGGCGAACATTCTTGTAAAAGCGAGCTGACCTAACAAGTTCAGCCTGACGTCGGTCTTATGCAACGTTATATAGTACATATCCCGTAGATGTGGAGGTGTAGCTCCATGCATATTTTATGGATGGCCATCTTCAAGCCTCAAAAACATCTTACCCTAAGAAAAGAACTTCCAGTACACTCTGATGGCAGGCTGAATAAGACTAGCAAAGAACCTGTTAGCTCATCAAGAAGCATTCTGCTCCGTGGAGTTTGCGACGTAATTACTAGGCGGTAAAAATTCAAGCATCCCTCATTTAGAACTTTGGAGCGCACTCAGTACAGCTGGAGAAACTAAATCTTATATCAGCAGCACAATTCACAATCATAGGCCTAGTTTTCACCGACTTACAACATGAAAATCAATTCATGAATCCCGGCCGGTTAGCTTCCATTCCTGAAAGGCTATACCAAAATGTAACATACTTTTACTTACAATGGAGAAACGGATAAATAAATAAACAACGTCCACCTGTCTACCACTTCCTCCACAGTCCAAACTATCTCATTCGACACTACGTGACAGCTTCAGGTGAAACAGCATAGTGAAACAGGGTGCAAACAAATAAATTATTGGTGCCTAAAGAGACAATGAATCAGTCCACAAATCAATACTACGGCCCCCAAGGCTCTCTGTTTGGATTCATTCGTTCGTTCATTCATACATTCATTAATTCTGTTGGATGTCTTACAAGTCCATATCCTCTTCCAAAGCGAGTTCTCCGCAGGGTGCGATCTTGTGCTTCCCCTTCCAAATTCCAGTATCCTCTCCTTTCCTTAATCCTTTGGATTACAGGAGTAAACGCACCCTAGAAGCACTGGTGGCACGATAATGATATGGAACAGCTTAAGTACAAAGAAAAAAACTTGTCCCGGCGTCACTTTGTCCACTACAAATCCCGCAAGGATTGGCGATTTCAAGTCTTTACATCTGAAAGAGCACTGCTTATGTGGAAGGTTCCCAGGCTTTGCTCTCTTTTCCTTCTGGTTAAGAGCAACATATAGATGAAGATGAGTTTGTAACACTGGTGGAGTGACGAATGACAGGGGAAATGGAAAGTACTGGAAGAAAAACGTGTCCCAGTGCCACTCTGTCCGTCACACCGAACCCGGGCTTCTGCGGTGAGAGGCCTGCGACTATCAACCTTAGGCATGGCATGACTTTTAAAAACCATAACCAATCCAAACTTACTTCAAAATTCGATTTCTACCTCACAGAGAACAGCCTGTATCTCCTTTATAATGACCACTCTATTTATTACGTTTTGGGAAATAAACGGTATTTAGTACCAGAATTGTTATACACACACAGACAGCGTGTCAACGAAATGAAGAAATTTTTTAAATGTTAAACGTGGTGGTACATACAGTAACCATTTAACTCTGAAGAGTTAAAAGACTTCGGCCAATGTCACCTACAGGGCTCTAAGTGGTGACATAATTAAAACACGTCCTGGTATCAGAATAAACAGATCACTACAAAAGACAAATTGGTACAAGTCAGGTTTATATGCACTAAATGCATGTAAAAACCTAACAGTCAGTTGTGTCCGACAGTAAAAAGGTTCATTCCTAACTCCATCGCGCTAGGCCTTTCTGCTGGTGGTAGCTCAGTTACAAAATATCCTGGATTTTGGGACCCCAAGATTAATTTCAACAGCCGGCTCATGGACCCTATCATAAGCTTGCTGAATCCAGTCTACATTCTCACATCGTGCTTTCTAAAGTGTCATTTTAATAATATCCTCCCACCTACGCCTCGCTCTCCCAAACGATCTCTTTCCTTCAGGTTCTCCATGAATTATCTTGCATTCACTCATTTCTCCCGCTGTTGCACTGACCTGACATTCGCCCTTAACAAGCATCCAGTTTACGTTACATACACTACGTACCTTCGTAAGACGTTTCATATTAGTCCAAGTACTGCAACTGAGAACTTGTGGTCAACTGTGCATCTACTGAGAATCTTGCGAAACGTTATTTTATACCAGTTCTCAGATTTTTAAGTGGTGTTCAGAGTGATGCCTCCTGAGCCGTGACACCGTATAGTCTTGCAAAAACATACCAATGTTTCGGAAGAAAATACTGCTCCCATCTTCATACTCAAATCATCGTCTCCCCTCCAGTGATTAACCACCTCCCACGTCACGCCGGCAGCACCCGCCCCATTCATTTCGACCCCGATGACAGAAACTCAATCACAACGAAAAATATTTTAACTGGACCACAAAATAAACGTCGCTGAGGTTTTATGGCACTCTCATGCAGATACGCGAGTGTCAATTTAATCTAACGTTGAAGTATAATACAATAAATGAACTCGCATCAATTTCTATCTTGTAAATGAACTCGCATCAATTTCTATCTTTACCTAAGTCCAAAAAACATCATTTCAGTTTTTCTTGCACTCACAGAAAGTCCCACATATTTATATTTCCTCCGGCCTATTCACAGTCTAATCCGATTCACTGTAACTCGACATCACGAACAATCATATTTCTTGTCGTTAGTAACACTAAAATATGCACAAGAATTTCCCCACAAATACATCTGATGTAGCCAAACAAAATTACTCTTACATCGCGTGGTACATTTGTACCCACATTCTGTCATTTAATATGTGTTATATGTTATGTAGGAGTAGCAGACCTAAACAGAACAAAAACGAATGTGTCCCTTTACCAGAGCACGTGATTATAGCTTAACGGACATACATCCTAGTCACAAACACACAGTTTTTTTTTAAACTGCAAAGTTGGCAGAAATTACCTCTCACAGACGATGTCATGCGTCTTGAAGAGAAGCATTAAAACACATGCGTGTATTTGTCTCTCACAGTATGACACACACGTATATTACACCACACCTTACTACCACACCGTTATCACATATACTGCATCCCACCAACTGGATGGTATCAAGACCAACAAAATGTCCGGTAATAAACGACATAGCTGTAACCCGTACGACATACTAAACTACAACAGCCCGTCACGCCCTCCAGTGTGGTTACGATGAAACAGTCGACACGACGCCATCTGTCAACAGAAATTCCAACCAATTCACTACGTCTTCACTGCAAGGAATACGAGCCGAGTATTTTCACGCAACACCTTAATAACACACATTTCCAGAAACACGAAATCGGCATGCTCATTCATCTGAGATTAAACTACATTTGTCTTCATTTAGCTCCAACAGAGTCAAAGTAAATGAATCGACGTTAGTGCACTTTTGCTTTGGCTGCCTCCTGGATAAGTTATTGTTATATTAGTAGTAATAATTTGCTACATATCACCTTAAAAGGCTGACACCTTGTAGCATTTGACCTGTACAGATCAGATTATAAAAACTACTTTGTCACTACTCGTTAATATGCATAATTAAGTACATAATACTTTATGGGGAATAATCAGGTATTCTTATGAATAAAAGTTTAATGTAAGCATTACTTTAATCCTCATTGAACACCTACTATGCAAGAAAAATTGCTATCTCAAAACTTTTATTTAAAGCACTTAATAAATTGAATACATGTGGACATACTAACGAGACCAGATGATGGCTTAATATCTCAATCCAGAATTTGTAGCCATATAATTTACTGTACGTTAATATATTTTGTCACCTGAAGCATCTTTCCATTGCAGACAGAATATGATACAATTATTCATTTTTAAGTAAATGACAGTACAGTAGCTACTGTCTTTACCAATACTGTTCCATGATACAAACATTAATGTTCTCCCAAGCCCTGTTTCTGTTCTTGCTATCATTCAAGTTCTTCAAAGCAAACGTGATTGAGATCTTAATCTGAAATTTCTTAAGCTCCAACACACTTAGCTTCTTAAGATTAAATTCCTCCACATCAAACTTTTGTGCTGCTTTTTTACTTACTGCCAGTCTTTCCCAAAATTTGCAATCACCAAATAGTGATCAATATCACAGTGAGTTCCCCTGAAAGAGTGTACACCAAGCGTACTTGAATGCCATCTCGTCTGTTAATATGTGATCAACCTGATTGTGAATCTTCCCATCAGGAGAGGTCCAGGTGTGTTTATGAATGTTTTGGTGTGAGAACATCAGACTCTTAACAACTAGATTTTTTTATGTGGCAAAGTTGAATACTGTAACATCATTATCCTTATTATCTAGATGTAAATTCTCATTTCAAATTGTCAGTTTGAAAATATCCTCTCCCCAGTTTTGCATTAAAATGTTCATATTGTACTTTAGCTTTAATTCCTCACAGAAACTGTTTTTGAGTCATCACTTTTCTCCTCAGTTGGTGCACATGCATTCAGAACAATGATACTACACCAGTGACATCTCAGAATATATGACATCCTAGCACTAACAAACTTCAGTCTCTTAACTGCTGATAATATTCTGTGGTGTACAAGAAATCCTGTTCTCAACTGGCAGTTTTTGTTTCCTTTTCCATATAAAAAAAAGTATAATCCCTCGCTCTTACAGTGCTTCCTTTGTCCCATCTCACCTCTTGTACCCCCACTCAATCTAATTTATACCTCACTAATTACCTGGCCACTGTCGTAAGTGACCCTAGTGTATACAGCCTCCTCACATTCCAAGTGCCAAATCTCATGTTCGTTTTCCATTGCTTAGGTTGTACCAAACGATCAGTACAAGTCAAAGACAATTGTAACATGGCAATTGTTCACAGTGAAGAGTTGTTAGCACTTTGCCCAACACCCAAGCTGGAGGACCAACCCTTGTCGGTCGTGTGTGACTGCTTATTCAATATATTTGCAGCTAATCTGCATAATCAGGGCCAAAGGGGTAGTAAGTGGCCCTGAGGGTGCATAGCTTGCTGACAACCGTGTACTGATAAAACTCAGGAAATGCCATTCATTCCTACCAAGTCCCATACATGCATGTCCATGTCGTGGCTCGTGGGCAACATCTTTGATGGCTAAGACATGTAGGGGTGCCAAGTAAGTCCCTGACTCTTTAGTCAGGGCTGGTCAGCTAAGGGAGACAAACCCGACAGAAAAACATCGGTCCTCCAGGATTGCTGGGGGTTGGGCGTGGGGCTGACAACCCCACCTCGGTTAAAAACACTGTTACAAAATCTAAGGAAGTAAAAACCAGACCGTTCTGCCAAGGACGACGCTGCAAAGGATTAAAGGATTTGAAAGTTGGCTCATGGAATGTGTTATCATTATACCAATCAGGTGCTCTGAAGATGCTATTATCACAGCTAGACTCATACAAGATGGACATCACTGCCATACAAGAAATAAGATGGACAGGCGAAGGAATAATAGATAAAAAGAATCATACTATCTTCTATAGCTGTGATAGGAAACATCATATGTTTGGAACAGGCTTCATAGTAAATTAGAGGATTAAACACCTGGTTACAGACTTTAAAGCCAAAACACCTAGAATATGTACAATATGTGTTAGAGGATCATTTTTTAATTACAGACTCATCTGTGTACATGTACCAACAGAAGAAAAAGATGATGATGAAAAGGATAATTTCTATGAAGATCTGGATCATGTTTATGAGTGCCAAAAAAGAGACGTAAAAATAATCATTGGGGATCTTAATGCAAAAATAGTTCAAGAAGAGACGTATAGACCTATTACCGGAAAGTATAGTTTAAATACTTTATCTAATGACAATGGAATCAGACTTATAAATTTTTGCATGTTCTAAAAACATGGTGGTAGCAAGTACATTGTTCAATCATAAAGACATACATAAGATAACACAGAGATACTCTGATGGACAAACTTTCAGTCAGATAGATCACCTCCTATTAGATGCAAGACATGTATCTAATGTAATGGATGTAACGACTCTTAGAGGGGCTAAAATAGATTCAGATCATTACGTTTTAATATCAAAGATTAGAAGTCGGATCTCTAACGCAAGGAAAACGTATGGTTCTTATGCTAGAAAATTTGATAGTGAGAAACTGAAGAGTCCTGAAACTTCATCTGCATATACAGAAAAATTAAATGAGTATTTAGCAAGACATGTTGATAATGTGGACACTTCTTAAAAATGCCATCATGCAAACTGCTAGCATAATATTGGACAGAATAGAAAGAGAAACACATAAAGACTGGTTTGATGCAGAATGTGAACAGGCAACAATTAGCAAAAACAATATATACAAAAGGATGCAACAAAGAAATCATACTCAGAAAGCAGTGGAGGAATATAGAACTGCTAGAAGAGAGGAAAAAAGAATACACAAACAAAAGAAGAAGATATTTATTGAACGTGGACTTGAATTGGAACGTTTCAGAAGTAACAATGAAAGCAAATCCTTCTATCAAAAACTAAACAAAACAAGAAAGGACTTTCAACCCAGAATAATATTATGTTGAAATAAAGAAGGAATGCTCTTAAGTGAGGAGGATGATATACTCAGAAGATGGGCAGAACATTTGGTTGAACTGCTGAATAAAGAATTTTTTAATCAAAATGTCACTAGTCAGGAAACTTATCAAGTACATTCAGACACTGATGAACCTAATCCAACATTAGATGAAGGAGAAAATGCCATAAAAAGCTCAAGGATAACAAAGAATAGGGAAAAGGTCTTATACAGGCAGAACTAATAAAGAAAGCCAGTCCAGACTTTGTCATTAATAACAAAAATCTGGACCACTGAAACCATACCAGAAGATTGGAATTAGAATATCATGTGTCCTACGCACAAGAAGGGAGACATGACAGTATGCTCAAATTATAGAGAAATAAGCCTGCTATGTGTTGCCTATAAGATCTTCTCCAACATTCTGTTTAATAGACTTATTCCCCAAGTAGAGACAACAATTGTTGATTACCACTGTGGTTATCGCAGGGAATGGTCCACAGTAGACCAGATCTTCACTGTACATCAAATACTTGAAAAATGTAGTGAACATGGAAAGGAAACACATTACCTCTTTATTGATTTTAAAGTGGCATATGACAGCACAGATAGATGTAGCCTATATGCAGCCATGGAAGAGATGAATACACTACAAAAAATGACTGCCCTATTCAAGGCCACGTTGAACAACACTCGGTGTTGAGTTACGATACAAAACAGATTATCAGAACCCATTAATGTTAAAAATGGAGTTTGACAAGGGGACACATTGGCTTGTTTACTGTTTAATGTAGCATTAGAGAAAGTTATTAGAGATGCCATTAAAAATAAGAGAGGTACCATCTTTTATAAGTCTGTTCAAATTCTAGCATATTGACATAATTGGAAGAACTCAGCTATGAATGAGGCATTCACCGGTTTAGAAAAGGCAGCTAAGGGCACTAACTTGTTTATTAATCAAGAAAAAACCAAATATATGCTGCCAGTAACTGAGTCATGCAAGTTATCCTCACAATCTAGAAGTTGGACCATACAAATTTCAAGTAGTTCATAGTTTCACTTACTTAGGGTCAGATGACAACTGTAATAATGACATCAACGCAGAAATCCAAAAACATATCCTGGCCGGAAATAGGTGTTTTCACGGATTGAGAAAGCATCTGAGGTCCCACTTGACCTCAAAAAACACTAAAATGTAGATGTATGAAGTACTTATTAGACCTTTATTTACATATGCTTCCGAAACATGGACTCTTATCTAATACAAATGAGCAGCGGGTAAGTCCATTTGAAAGAACGGTGCTTCGATGTATTTTTGGAGTGAAAAAAGAGAATGAAATATGGCAGAAAAGATACAACTATGAATTATATAAAATATTTAATGAACCGAACATTGTCAATTACATCCAAGTCAAAAGATTAGCATGGCCAGGGCACTTGATGCATATGAATAATGAAAGAACTCTTAAAAAAATATTCAACACTAAAATGGATGACGTACGAAGAGATGGAAGACCGAAATTGTGATGGGAATATGAGAACATTAGAGGTCAAGAAATGGAAGGTCGCCCTCCACAGAGATGAATGGGCAAAGCTTCTAAAAAACGCCAGGGCCCACCAAGGACTGTTGAACCAATGATGATGATGAATCTGCATAATGGGGGCTGTTTCTCAAACCACAACCTGAGGATGCACCATGCAATGGTGACAGGAACCCATTTACTCAAAGAAAAAAATTTTAAGAGTTTTTATACTGCTAACCCTGCACTCCAACACAACAACCCAATATGCCATAAGGAACTATGAATGCCAGTTCCTAAGCTATTTGCATTAGTATGCAGTACTGAACACTCTCACTCATTTGTTATATCAAACGTCTGAGGCAGGTGTTGGATTTAGCAGTATCTGTGATGACAGATTTAGTATAATACAAACTGTAATAAATCCTTAGAAATAAGGGTTTGCAGTTGGGTTCATCAGTAGCTATTTACATCTTGACACAATTCTCATACCACAAACAGCAATAAAAATTAAAGTTTCATGCACTGCACAAAGATTATTGTGTCAAGGAAACTGTTAGGTGTACCTCGCACAAGTTGAAGTGTAATCATCTTGAGCACGCACAGAAGAGTCACTATGATTTTATACATGTTTCTGGCTATATATCAGAGAGTACTTGTGTTTATGGTACCACGGCAGTTGCAATAGAAGCAATTCACAAATGCTTCTCTACAACTGTCTTGTGGTTAATATGTTGGCCCAACCGAACACTGCTGAGTTAACAGTTATATGAAAACCTGTGGTAGAAGGTAGGGCATAGTGCAAGGGAACTGCAGCAACCACACACTACTAGATTACAATGCTTAAAGAAAAGGGTGCACACATTTTCCACAAATCTAAGAGAAACCTCAAAATTCCAGATGCTTGAAAGGTAACATCTAGCAAGTTCCATACTGTGAACCCATAACACTGGAAGCCATGACACCCAAGATTTGTGCACCTTTGGTTGGAGAGATATGAAGCAGTAGTTCTCAGCATAGAAACACAAACCAATTGACACATCCCGGCTTTAATGAGGGGAAAAAGATTAAATCTGGTAAAGAAACATAACAACATGCATCATGAATGAGAGAAAGTGTTTTACTCTAACTAAGCTGTACAAAAGTACCAAACTTTTAAGTTTATATCACTCCAAGCTGAAAGCATTTACATCAACATAATAGCAGTTATCACATTCTCTGTATTAGTACTTAATATATACTTTACATACAAAAAGTCTGTATTTGTTTATAATGTGTGACAAGCTGTACTACTTCACACAGTATGTTCAAAAAACCACAGAACAGAATTAATGATGGCATCCATGTGAACTGGAACTTGGCCCAGTGGATGGTTATCTTCATACAGCAACAGTCTGAAAAGAGAAAACAGTAACTTTCTTTAATCACGCCATTCCACTGAAATATAAAATGATGGTGAGCATACACAAATTTCACCACCAAGAGTTACATAATGCACAACTCCTTATGTTTCGGCCACATACCCCAGCCATCTTCATCTTCTCCCAGTTGCACCTGTGTAATAAGACAGACAAAGTACCAATCCACAGTTATTGTTTACACTGTACTGAGTATGTACAGGTATGTAGCGTGAATCATAACTGATACTTAAAACTGTTTAGTCAATCATCAAAATTTAATTTAATTTCAATATAAATACTTACAGATTATCCAATCCAGTATAAGTGAAGGAAACATGCCCTGCACCACAGATGTTTGGATATGGAACATTACTTTTAATATTTAAAATATCTATAACTTTTTAAGATATACTGACGACTTACATAGTGATAATCATCATTGTACTCTTATTACATTACATTATATACATATATACATGCATAAAGCGTGCCAATTATATTGTGACAAGTTGCCATATATGCTGCACATGTCAACCAAACTCATAATTCACTGAGGATGGCCAGGATACATGGCTGAAACATGTACGAGTTAATAATAAATGTAAAAACACAGCATAACTAAATTAAAAGATAACAGAAATTCAGTCAAAACATGGTGTGTGTGAGTTGAATGAAGATCTATTATCTTTTAATTGAGTTTACAAAAACAACAGGATGTGTTCTAACAAGTTAATGGTGCAACTAGTTGGTGGTGAAATTTGTATGTATTAAACTGCTGAATGGAAGATGTATATCAAATGGATGTTGAGTGATCCTATGTCTTACTGGGAAAAAACTGTACTCATTAAAAATATTGCAAAGGGTAAAACCTTCCTAGTACATACCACGAAAGCAGATATATTTGTCCACTCCACAAAGCTTGAAAATCACTTAAATTACTGACCAAAAAAGAGTATCATAACATAAGGACAGAAACTTATACCAGGGTGCTGATAAGTCCTTAGCCCGGCCAGGATGGAAACAAGCTTGGAAGCATGTCATTGATGCACGCGATTTCAACAACATCAAGAAGCGAGCTGTTATCAAGTTTTTTTTTCCTGCAAGGCAAGGTGCCAAAGGAAATTCACACCATTCTGACAGAAACATTAGCTTGTCCTGTCCTGGTCGGGCTAAGGACTTATCTGCACCCCTGTACAAATATACACAATATGTGAAGGCCACTGAAAAGTCTCACTACTGTTACCACCACATAACGATGGCAGCCAGCAAAGTGCAGTCAGTACAGTAAATAGGCTTCGGACTGGATTCCCAATATAGTCAGGTCTGTTTTATTTGGCACTGAATAATCTGCAAATCTTAATCAACCAGCAAATTGACAAACAGTCTCATTATATTTCACTCTTGCATTAACCTGCTGCACCAGCCCCTATTATGAGAATCTGACTTGTTCATATGTTTCTCCCATTACTTCAAATGGTGGTCAGATAATATTATGGTAAGATAAGTTGCTTTATTTCGTTTGCCTGTCAAAGTGTGTTACAGTGCAGTGTCTGGAATAGTTCATCAATTTCGTCATCGAAGAGGCTAGTGAAAATTATATTTCTTGGATTAAAGCTGTCATCGCATATTCTACATGTCTGAAGTTTGCCAAAAGCCAGCCATGCTCTCGGCACAGGAAGTAGTGCAGCTATATTCTGCATTCCACCTTCCTGCAGAAACAAAAAGTATGTACCAAGCAAGCAGCCATTTGCCAGATGTTCAAAATGCTTGTACGTCACACATGGACTCTCCAGTTGTATCCACAGAATGGCAGTGATAAAATGGGATGGAGTGTAAGTAACAGTGACAGTAACAGCATTGGATGGTGACACGTGCAGTGCAAAAGAGAAATAAGGAACTGCAGTTAATTTTTCTTGATAACCAATAAAGTTAAAGTTTGTATTATATAATTTAAGTTGCTCAAGAAAGACTATGTAAAGGTAAAAAGGTACAGCAGTCCTGTTACAAGCCTGGAGTGGCCCAGAGGGTTCCAGGAAGTTAAGGTTCCCAGATTTCATGACATCTGCACAGGATGGTAGTAAGGTTGTCAGCCTTATGCACCGGCCGCCTTTACCCCCAGGAAATGCTCCTGGTACTCATTTCTGTTAGAGGCTGTGTCGACCCCAGGGCCATAGTGCGATCGGAAGGATTTTATGTCAATGAAAAATTCCAATGACACCAGCTGGG